>Ga0209709_10001921_pt1 | contig 18645 bp, 27 predicted proteins | sample ArcticOcean_MG_C_2_FD_187435 | JGI IMG/M metagenome (GOLD analysis project Ga0209709, IMG submission 187435) | Marine microbial communities from western Arctic Ocean - ArcticOcean_MG_CB4_136 (SPAdes) (version 2) | ecosystem: Environmental > Aquatic > Marine > Oceanic | place: Arctic Ocean... | reverse complement strand
AGAAACCAGCCTTTAGAAACTCAGCGCTAGAAACGAGGCGAGTTTCTTGGGTGATGTTAGAAACCGGCTGTGGCGATCTTCGATCGCTAACGGAACTTCGTTCCGACTGTGTCAGTCGGGTTGGTTTCTAAGACAGGGATCTTTGATCCCGGATCGATGTCTTACTGTACAGTCTCGTTGTGTGCAACGCCGTAGTCCACAAATTTTCTTGCCCATCGCCGCCTCTTTTTCCTCCCACGGCCCACAGGGGCCGAGGCAGCGACAGCACGTCTTGGAAGTGTACGCCTCGGGTGTGGGCGACGTATTCTGATCAGAAGCGTCCCTGTGTACTGGAGTACACAGTCGTCCTGAAAGGGTTAAAGAACAAGGCCAGTACATGTAGGACCAGCCGACCATGCGAACATTTCTGCAGGCACTTACAGTACATGTAGCATCGAGTTGGAATCAGTTCCCACACAGCCGTTGTCCCTTTTTTCATGGAGTGTCATCGGAGCGTGAAAAAAAGAGTACCTCATGAATGTAAAATGAATCGAGGGGAACTGATTGTAGTCCTGCACGAGGTGGAGCGTGCGTCCGAGGTGATGAAGCGTCGGGCCATTCATTTCATACGATCAACGGTGGCGTCGCAACGTGACGGTTCCATTGATGAACTGGAAGTGGACACCCAAACTGTTCCTGAGGAGGTGTACCACGTTCTCTACTACATGCTGACAAAGACGACCATACCCGTCAACCACGCACAACTGGAGCGCGATGCACTGGCGTCAAACCAGAAGCAGCGACGTTCCCTCTGCATCGATGCTCCCTCGTTTGACTCCCTGTACTGGTTTGCTTACCGTCAACGAACAGGATGGCGCGAGATTTTACGTGGCATCCACCCCTCTCCGATAACGCGTCGGTTGCTAAGGGACTGTCAGACCTCTGGTTACACCTTTCTGTCCAATCCTCCCGTGTACGTGCGTCCCTCCGTGCATTTCGGGAGAGGCGTGGGGGACGGTCTGTTCGCGCTAGCGCCCTTTTACCGGGGGCAGATGATCCTCCAGTTCACTGGAACGGTGTACGGCCAATCCTCCGGCAAAAGGTTCATGGTCGGACGGCGACAAGATTACGTCATTGACATAAGGTACAGGGGCATGAACTTCACACTCGACCCTCTCGACTCCGCGACACATCAGCATGTGCAGTCACCGCACTACGCGGCGTATATCAACGAGCCCTCCCCTCCTCCCTTTGCGAACATGACCAACGCGCGTCACGAGCCGAGTAAACGCAATATTCTCGTCCACCGGTACCATCACGCCAATGGTCGGATTCGAATTGAGTTTCCCGACGGGCGGAGGGAAAACGTGGAACCGGAGGCGCTGAGCACGGAGGCGACGCGCGCGGTGCAACAACTCCCTTATCGCGCCAACTGTTCGTGGTTCGATTTTCCGGTCCCGCTCGACGACCTCTACAATAAAATCAAGGTCAAGGAGAATGGTTTGTGCGTCTACAAGAGGACGCACAGGCACGCGTGTACGGTGGCGTTTCGTGACGCGAACGAGTTGGTCGCAGCGTTCGAAGGTCATACGAATAAGGCGTACTCCTTTGAGATGCACGCAACGCGTGTCGAGAAGATCGTAGTAGGCGACGTGCTGACGTTGCGCGATGAGTGCATGGAGGGTCTTCGACGTCACGGCGTGGTGACGCGCGTGACGTCCGGTGGTGTTTGGGAGGTGTACTTTCGTTTGAAGCCGGATGTGGCGTTGCGACTTCCACGCATCGTGTACGCGGGAACGTCATGCTCTCGTGGGTACGACGTTCCGTTCCCATGCATTTACGCATGCAGCGACATTCGACCGGGAGACGAACTTCTGTGCCTCTACGCCGACACACACGCCACTCGAGGGCTGAGGTGTCGCACTCTTATGGACGATTCTGACGTTGGTCTTCCGTGGTTCGAGTATGTGGAGTGATCTTTTACATGTATGTCATGAAAGAGGGAATCGGGAGAGAAAGATGAGCGAGTGTCCCGTGTGTCTCGAGGATTTGGAGCGTGTGGTATGGTGCACCATGCCGTGTGCGCATCGAATTTGTTTCTCATGTCTGTTGCGCATGTGGGAGCACTCGCGTCGTTCGTGTCCTCTCTGTCGACACAACATCAGTGACTGCCTTCCCGTGCCTCGTATGAAGGTTCGACGAATCCAAGAACTCGCGAGAGACGCTATGACCGATGAGGCATTCGAGCACATGGTTCGACGCGTACAGGTCGCAAACACCATGGACAGTGCCCTGCGCGCCACTCCATCGATCGCGCCCCGGAACGCTCTCACCAGATCGAGATCCCTCCGCATCGTGGCACCAGCGTCTCCCTCTCAGGAAGGGGAGGAGGAGTCGTGAGTCGCGATACGACGATCGGACGAACGTGCAACAAACGAGAAGTAGGGATGGACTCCGAATTGGTGAAACATGAGCGTAAAGCAGATACCATTTCACATCAACGACGTCCGTCTCCGGAACGGCCATTGTCTACATGTACTGTAAAAAGGGTGAGTGGGAGGGAGATATTCAAGCCGTACAGTCTACATGTAGGACCGGTGGTGCCTTCTCAAGCCCGGATCTCATTCGTTGAAGCAGTTGCAGGTTTTTTTTGCACCTGAGACTAAACAAATATGACATTGGACATTTCACTCTCCGACAAGGAGGTAAGTACGGACCCGATCGCCGCCCTCTTTCGCGTGAGTGCCTTGGTCAGTGACCATGTGACGCGCATGCGGCAGCGTCACATAAACAACGACATCGATTTGGGGCAGGGTGTCAAGGGACGCATCCTCGCCATAGATTACAAGACGATTACTATCAAGGGTACGAATGGCGAGCGTCGCACCGTTCCCATGACATCAAAGCGCGCTGCTATGTTATCGCACGATCCCTCCGATACCCGTTCTACTTCCTCCTCCTCCACCCGTCGTACTTCCCCTCGCAAACAGACTCACGCACCACAGACGGGCACCACCAGTCGGAAGTAAGTGATGGGTTCGTACCCTCCGAAGACCCGCTTTATTTTTATCACGCTCCCACACGGCCATGCATAGTATTGTACTATGCGGTCTGATTCCAACAACCGCGGTAAGTGGTCCACATGTATTCCATTTGGTACGTCGTTCGCCTCCACACGTTCATGCTTGGGAACTAGACAATGGTGCGTAACGTTCTTGCAGAGTTCTATGGCGTTGAAGAACTGCACCGTCCCGCATTCCTTGCGCGTAAACGAAGTGGGGCCGTCTATGGATACAACGATCGTGGACGAGTCGTCGACCTCCAGAACGGCGCGTGCGAACTTGACACCTACGCGATCCTCCATGCAGATGTGAACGCGAATGCGTGCTCCGTCGGGTCGTTCTCCAACCATAACGAGACCCAGTGTATTGCCCTCGTTATCCAGGCTCCGTTGCGAAGGGTTTTCGAAGCCGCGATCGTGTAGCATTTCAGTGCACGTCTTCAGGATGTTTCGGAGGTTTCTGGTTCCGTCCCCGTTGATGCACTGTTGGATCCGTGCGAGTCGTTCGAGGAACTCGTCCATTTGCGACGCGTGGAACGACGCTGTGGTGCTTGCTTCGCATTTACCTCCATCATACTGATCACACTCGCTTCGCGGTGCATGAGTTGCGAACAGAGCCTCAGCAACCACTCCTCATGCGTACTCGTCACCTGTTTTCCGCAAGAAAAGAATTCGCGCGCATACGTCTCCGCCGGCGATTCTTCGACCTGCATTCCTCTGTGTATACGATGCAGGTGTGTGTGTGTGTGTGGGGGGACCCAACGTATCCTTCACTCATACTGATGAAGAGTGTACTGTTTCATTTCCTTGTGCTGTCGGCTGAGCAATCGAGCGCGAGACTCACTCGACGGTCTCAAACGGAATCCGACAATGTGCGTTTCGGGAACGCGCTTGGTTTCCGTTTCGGCCATTTCTACAATGTCGGTGCTCATTTTTCGTGGGTTTGGAACACGTTCCGTAGAGTCATCGCTTTTCTCCGTACCGTCATCCTCCTGACTGCTCTCCGTCCCGGAGACACGCGCAGACGCGTAGGGTTCCGGGCCGTACACACGCGGCACGAGCGGCGTCGCGCGTCGCTGCATCATGAAGAGTGTGACCACCCCGACAATGACCATCAGCATCCCATCGCCCTCGCACGCACAAAGAGCAAATGGTAGGACCAGTTGCCACATACAGGTTTATGGGCGGGTGAGGGAAAAAAATCACCACAGCGCAGGCACCACTGTGGACGACGTTGCGCGCACTGGTTGAGGGCGATGGTACTGTGGTGAAGGAGGGGGAGGTCTCTCGAGCGATAGCTGCGTCAGATTGAGCAGAAAGCTGTCGTACGGTGCATTTGGATCCGTGACAATAAACGCCGGTACGAGACAGACGTCCGGTACGTTGTCGGGGATGGAGTAGTGCACAGAGTTGTCGTCGAGGAGGAGGATGTCGTGGACACCGTATCGTTTCTTCACAAGGCTCAAATCCTTGACGTACGATCCATTGATGACGGTGGCATCGTCGCGCGTGAGGAGGATGCGGACATTCCAATCCGGTGCACTGACCATGCTGAGGAGTCCCCTCACGACATGATGCGCGTACTCGGGTGTTCCACACGTCCAAAAACCAAATTCTAACAGGTGGCCGTTCTGCATCAGGTAGGACATGAATTTGCGCACGTAGGGACGCACGTGGATGTGCAACGTCGGATGCGGGATAGACTCAAAGTCTGGGTAGTAGGCATCCAGAGTCGTGTGCACAAGGGTGTTGTCCAGGTCTAGGAGGATGGCGCGTCGTGGTTCATTCATGTCTCAGCTTTTCTTTTGGTACCAAACGTTTCAAAATGGTAGTTTACGATTTCCATGAGCTCATAAAAGCTCATGAACAACGGTGTCCGGTTGAGTTGAAGGAGTACGTCGGCCGAGTGGTCGAACGCTTTGCGGAGCAGGATCTCAGTCGTACAAGATATCTGAACATGCTTGTTGATGTCCAGACGCGCGTCGCACAATGGATGAAACGCGCAAAAATAACGCAACCACTCTGGGTGGAATCCAGTGGATCCTTTTCGAGTTTACTGAGTCACCTCGACCCCATACGACGCGACCTGCGTCACAGACTCGTGTCCGACCTCACTTCCACCGGGGTCATCCAACGTCACAACGGACGTACCATCAACAGCATGCAATACAATTACAATCCGTTCCGTTTCGTGTGCTCGTCCGAACGGGAACGCGAGTCCCTCATGCGTGATTTGCACCACGAACTCGCGTCCCTCCTTACGGCATTCGACGATTACATTCCCAACACACGTGCTCTTGAGCGTCAGATCCTACGCAACCTCAAAGAAACCAAGACGTTTTCCGATTGGGAGGTGCAACGCGTTTCGATCGGTCATGTGGAACGCGACACGGAGTATGCGCTCGATCCGCGCATTTCAAGGGACTACCTCATTTTTAGTCAACGGAGCACCGACGGCATGAGAAACGTGCGTCTCCACGAGAGTGTTGCGGAGGTCTCCACGCCGCAACATACTCTTCTTACACGCGAAACCTACGAGAGTCCCGGGCGCGATCGACTCTATTCTAACATCGTGCTCTACGTGAACGTCTACCTACAACGACGTTCGGGACGTCGCGAACGCGTCGTGTCATCCTTCGACTTCACCATTTTTGTACTCGCCGTCGAACTCCCCAACTCCTCCCGGTACCCGGTGTTCTCCAATCGGAATATTGGTGTCACGCGCACGATCGCACCGCTTGACATTCGCATCAAAACCCTCTCTCCGGAACAGTGGTTTCGGTACGACTTGAGTGTGCTTCCAAATCCCATTCTCTCCTCCGTGTGGTACGTTCTCAATCAGGTATTCTACACGGAGGACGCCAAGGCGACGTCCCTTGAGGATCGAGTGCGACGCCTAGACGCGCGGATTCCAGACGACCTAACGCCGGAACACGTGCTCGAGATGCTGCCCCCACACCAGCAGGAGATCGTGCGACAACTGCAGTCGAGCAAACGTGTGCGTACCTCGCAACTGGTTCCCGTGAAGTGCAAGGTGTCGCAGTCCCAATGCCTTCCGGGACGAAGTGAAGGAGGTGTGGTGACCACCTCCTCGCGCTACCTGCAACACGGACGGTGGGTGATCGTGACACAGGACGGTGCACAGTGGGCACCTCGCGCCATCGCGACGTTTTACCTTACCAACCTGATCGCTCGTCGCACTCTGGATTGCATCATCGCATCTCATATGATCTCCACGACGGGCGACTTCCATGTCACGTACGTTAGCAGCGACTCATTGCACGACACCTTCTTCTGAGGCGTATCACACGCGTACCGCTGCGACCAGGCGACGAGACAGACGCACCTCTTCCATCATGCACAGACACGCACCGAGGATGCGTTCTTTGTTCCGAACATGTGAGACGAGACGCGTCAAGTATACATGTACATTACCGTACATCGCTCATGAGTTCCTGGTTTCGATGTCGGCGATACATGCGATTGTGAAATGATTCAACGCGTCTCACGCGTACGCGGCGTTCGATGTGAGTCTCAGACGACGGCATCCACCCTGTCAAACGAAACCAGTTTTTTCGCGCAGTCGTAGAACGCATGTTCGCCCCGAACGCTGAACCCTCGCTCTAAGTACAGGCGAATGCGCTGCAGCGTTTCCCGGAGTGACGCACGAGATCGCGTCAACGAGCCGTCGGTCAATTGAATGCGTCGTTGCGACAACGTTTTTGCACAGACGTCCGCGCCGCGGAAGATGTATGCACCCGTTTCGCCATTCACACGACACGCGATTTTGCAGTGAGCGAGATCGAACGAGGTCAATACTCGCGCGTCGTAGTTTCGTTGCGGAGGCTCGTCGGTGAAGGTGACGGTCAACCGCGTTGGAACGAGGGGTTCGTGTTTTGTGGCGTAGAGAGAGTACGAACGTCCTGGTATGGCGGAGTGTGTTTCCTCCAGGAAACGATCAAGGAACAGTTGGTCGCGGCACATCCGACGCACGTCCTGTCCAAACTCAAATTCGTCAAGACATTGAGTGAGGTCGATCGCTGTCACCACGTCCTCCTCGTGGGTACACGTCGGACCCGACGTGACCACGCGCGGATCGTTGAACATTTGCGAACAGAAGAAGACGTACCGTGTTCCGATGGCCTCCAGCACGAGGTCGTCGTCGTCCCCCGTTTCCACGAATACGTTCACGTCCGAGGGCACCCATACCTCGCGGCGCACGTATCCATCGGACACCGACGTCTGGCGCATCGCGCGAGGATACCCGTCTCCCCCGTGACGCGCGTCGAAACAGCGTTCGAACTTCCATGCGGCGAAGCCACCCGCGATGCACACGCGTCGTTGCGTTACGTCCCCGACCAAGCGTTCCACGTCATGGAGGAAGCGGCGCTGAACAAGTTCGCACCAGAGCATGCGAAGCGCGTACGGAAACGCAACGTGGCGCAAAAACGGACTGTCGATCTCGTCCCATAGATCGCACTCCAGGCGTTTGTGCGCGCGACTGAGTTGTCGGACGGTGCAGAGCCTGCGTAACGCATCCCATGCAGAACCCTTAAAAAGACACGATAGGGACAGAATGGGACGCCATATGACGTCCCACATTGCGAGGTGATCTTCCATTTCACGCTTGTGTCAACGTTACGAAAAAAACCGTGGGTACCAACTGGAACGACATGGACACGGAACTCCTCTCACGGTGCAAGGACCTCGACGATGCACGTGACGGCACTGCGTCGCGTGCAGATGCGAAGCTCAAGAGGATGTGGGGAGCCGCATACGCGATTCGCAGTAGATACGTGCCGCTCATGACGGACGATGAGGTGGAAGCTCTTACGGAATTGGCGTTTTTGTCCACGATTCCCGCGTATCGTCACATCACTCTCATGACATACACAACATCACTTATGAACCTGACACCCGTGTACAAGACGTACTTTGCGCACCTAGTCAATCTTGCGCGTCGTTTGGACAAGCACGGCGACGACGAACTCGCCACGGGCGAGGATTGGATTGCGTGGATGGGGTCGTTGGGACCTCGTCTTTTTTTAACGAACACAACGGATGTTGTCATTGCTCGTACAGGTGTTGCCACTCCCCTTTGACGCGTGCGAACACATCCTACACCACCATGCCGCCATGTGCATCCAGAGCGCATGGGTACGTTGGAGGCACTTTGCGCACACGCGAAAAAAACGATGGTGTCTCGTTCGGTCTCGTTTGGGACATCACGCGTGGAGACGTCTCATCCCGTACGAACATGTGCGGCGAGAGTGGCGACAGGAGTTGGGAAGTTGGGCGACCATCGGAAGAGAGACGGTGACTGTGATCGTAGGAGAGGCGCGCAATGGATACTGGGGGGCAAGATCGTCACATCTGAGCAAGCACGTTGCCTAGAGGACCGATGCCTCCGTTGTAGGTCACTGTGGGCACGGTGATCCACACGAGGGGGTGGTGGTGGTTCGGTCGTGAGGTGGAAACTGTCGAAGAGACTGTCGCGCGTCCAATGTACATGTATACAGTATTTACAAACTCAAACCCTTGTCGTGTGAGACTTGCACTCCCTTCGTCATTCCAACCTACTAGATCGGCTCTAGGGACATCATTGTCGCATGGAACATCCGTCGCGCCTCACATGCCGAGATTCTTCTCCAAAAGTGCCACGCGCTCGTGAAGGAGCATGTTGGGGTCCACCGTGCCGACGAGCGACACATACAGACGTTCCACCAGTTTACACAGGTGAAGGTCTTGTTCGTACGCGCTGTTCATCTGGTCGCAAATGGTACGAACGCGTGCACGAAGGGGACGATCAGCTTGTAGGACGAGTTTCGGATCGCGCGACTTTGTGCCAAGGGTGGGTAGTTTCCGCGTGCGTTGGACGGCGGTCTTCCAGAGGAGACGCGGAGAGCGATGCCGGATCGCGTCCACAAGCGCGTCGATGTGTGTCGCGTTTATTTCGGTCAGGTCCACATAGAGTTGCAGGCCGAGGATCATGCTAACAGGACCCGTCCATGGTGTGGGAAGGGTGTTGTCGAACTTGACGCACACAAACTTGTTCGGAGTGTTGGCGGCGTACATGAACTCGCGACGGACATTGTCCCTATCGTTCCCACTCTCTACCTTCTTCATGTAGTTGGACGTGAGGAAGACGAGGACCACGTCCGAGGAGTCGATACCGCGGCACATGGCGTCGAGAATGTTGCCGCGCATGTGTGTCTCGTCGAACCAGACGGTAAGGTTACGACGGCGCAACTCGGCGACGACTTGCGCGACGCGTGCATGGTTGCTGGCGTCGACACCCCAGTCATGCGACGCGAACAGGCGAATGGTGGACATGTGCGTGCAGATTCTCTCCTCTTTCTGTTTGGTACCAATGCAACGGCGTACCAACTCAACAAAAAGAAATGCTACATCCACTGGACGATGCGTTCGTGCAACGCCGCATGGGCGCCAAGTATGGTTCGACACGGTCACCGTGCGCCGTACGAGCGGAGGATACGGTCACTGAGACATTGGACGACATGTGCATACGTTTTATCGTCGCTCCCGTTCAGGGTACACGCAACGACTCCGTGGTGTATGCACCTCGTTTGTCTGATGTGGATGCACGACGAGAGCATCTCTGTGACGTGTACAGAAACACTGTGGAACTTCAGGATCTGTGCGACATCGTGACCGTACCGGCGTGCCTGATGCACATCGTACGCGCTGGCATGAGACACGTTTTCGAGCCAGGTCCTGTGCGCATTCACGACACGTTGGTGGCAGTGGTATCGACGCGCGATGTGGCCTCCCTCCTGTTCGAGGTCGTGCGGAATACTTGTGATCTCGAACCGCGCCGTTGTACGCGCCTTGTGGCGCACATGTGCAAGAACGATGCCGTTGCGACAGAGTGGTTGGCGTGTTTCGGATTTTAGAAGAGCATCTTCAGTGGATCCTCGTCGACCTCCTCTTCACCCGTAGCAGTCTGCTGCTGCTTCTCTCCCGTTTCCTCCGCAATCTCGTCCGGATCTGCCTCCAGTGCGAGTTGCGTCGCCTCATCGATCGACTTGACCTCCTTGCCCATGTTTCCGACCTTGCAGAGAATGGTGGGATAGTGCTGAAGAGAAATGACTGCCTTCTCCCCTTGGAAGGCGTCACTGTGCACGGATTCGCCGTTGACGAGTAGGTATTTGACGCCATTGTTTTGAAGTGTATTTGCCTTTTCCACGAGTTCCTTGATGAGGCTGTGACAGTGCGGACACCAGTGAGCGAAGATTACGATGCATGCGCGTTTCTGCGTCGGATCGTTGACAAACGCGAGGAGCGTTTCGTAGTTCTTGCGTTTGACGGGCTCGGGTGTAGGTTCCTTGGGGTTGGCGAGATTTGTGGTGTTGTCGATGAGAGATACCATACCACACTTCATATCGGGGAACACCTTGCATGCGTCGATGAATGAGTGACCGCCCATCGTCCCGGTGACCTTGGCAGACACCCCCTTGAGCACGTTGGTAAGCATACTCGCTACGTGTTGCACGGGCTGCATGATCGGGAGACCGAATGAGCGGTGCATGGGACGATGCATTCGTTGCTGCTCATTCAAAAGATATACAATCGCGATCGCCGCCAGACCAATCCAAATGCACTGCATGCTATTGTTTGAGGGAGGTCCGGATCCATGGACGGGGGAGGGGCGGCGGTGACTGTACTCCATGGGCTGAACGTAGACGGTTTCGGGTAGTTGGTCGCCGAACATGGGGACGGTGTGTTTGTTGTAATGTAGCACGCAAAAAAAAACCTATCACCTGCAACAAATGCCAGGTCTAACACTTGGAGAATGGGGTCCAGGAGCATGGAACACTATCCACGTCTTTGCCCATTCGGCACCTAATGAGCTCACAAGGGAAGAGGTGCAAAAGTTTGCGTGGTTTCTGAACACGTTTGCTGAGTATCTACCATGTCAGCGGTGTCGAGGACACTTTCAGGATTTCCTCGACCGCCGCATGACAGAAGACACCCTGAAAACGCGCTCCTCCATCGTGAAATTGCTGAACGACGCTCACAACGAAGTCAACGCCCGTACAGGTAAAATGGTGTACACGCTCAAGGAGCATTACCAGGTGTACTCATTCAGGAAACAACGCCATAACAATACGCATTTGCGTAACATTGTCATTGTGGTGCTGATCGCCATTGTCATCACCCGCATTACACGTCGCGCGAATGTATACGGTTGAACTCGCAACGTCGTCTCCTCATATTTTTTTTCAGTGGGATGCGACCAACAACCACCTCCATGCCTCAATCCTCAGGTCTTGGGTTCACCTCCTACGGAAGTACTGCTCCCGAACTTGCTGCAGCGACTCGCGCGGGACCAGTCATAAACGCTGCTCTTCGCCCACGTACTGTGAATGTTCAGACATCGGTACCGCCCGCGACACGAATCTCAGTTCCAGCGGGTCAACTCACAGCGTGGAACGGTGCGATGTTTCTTTTTCACACGATTCTGGCGACCGTCACGCTCGTCGTGGGAAACAACGACCTGACGGTTGCATTGTTCAAGACTCGCCTTGACTTTCGTTTCACGAATGAGACGGCATTGAGTGAAATGTCCAGTGGGAACGCTCGTCCGTGGGAAATTGTTCCCATGTACGTGGAGTCGGGTTCCCTTCCCTTTACGTGGTTGGTCGCCATCTTCTTCATTCTCTCCGCCACCTTTCACCTTCTCAACGCGACGGTTCTTCGGTCCTTCTACCTGAGGAGTCTGGAGGAATGCTACTCTCCTACGCGTTGGATGGAGTACACCCTGAGTGCGCCGGTGATGATCGTGCTCATCTCGTACACCCTTGGTATTCGCAACCAGGAGGTGCTTATTGCGCAGTTTGTATTGGTCATGATCACCATGCCGTTTGGATATTGGGTGGAGATCGTGTCGCGCCCCAAAAACCAGGACGAGTGGAAGGGGAGCCTGCTGTACCGTTTGTACCCGTGGTTCATCGGCCACATTCCACAGGTCGCCGCGTGGTTCTTCATCATCGCCACCTTCTACGACGGACAGGACCAGGTGGATCGTGCACCCTGGTTCGTGCACCTCATCCTGTGGGGGGAACTCGTCCTCTTCTTCTCGTTCGGCGCAGCCAGCGTCCTTTCGCAGTGGTATGCACCACGTTTCTTCTATCAGGGCGAAATCCTCTTCCAGGTTCTGTCACTCGTCTCAAAGGGTCTTCTGGGCCTCATTCTTCTGACAAACGTGCTCATGCTCTCTCGTTTCGATGACATCTACGGCGATTAATCACGCACTGACTCGATCGCCACACGCGCTCGAAATAGCGTTCCATACTTTACCATGCGTTCATTGCTCGACGACGTTGCAGTGATCCCGACGCGTTCCGCATCGGAGATGGTGTACCCCTCAAGTCCCTCGTCGAGGTCGAGTACGTCATCCTCCACGCGGGCATTGTGTGCCAGCAACGGGTGCGATGGTATCAGGTGGGTCACCTCGGGAATGCGACGTACGTGTTCCAAGAACGACTCCGATGTGGTCTGCGACCAGCGTCTGAGAAGAAGACCGTTGCATATGGTCATCTCCGGACACCAGGTCACATTCGGCACGAGATCGACTGCGTGCTGAAGACTGTTCGCGTGAAAGGGTTTGGACCCGTCGCGCGCGACGGAACCATTGCTGCGGACGCGTAACGTTGGAAACTGTGCCACTCCAGTGGTATGCGACGAGGGACACGAGACGATGGCGCCGTCCGGGAGTCGTTGTTGCACCTCCAAAATGGTGCGTGCGAAGTCATCATGCAGACTACACCCTGCCTGCAGAACGACGACTGTCGACTCCGACCCTGTGACGAAGCGACGCACAAGACGTTGAAGGTTGCTGCTCGGATGTCGGGAGCGCTGTACGCCCATCTCGATGTTGACCAGATGGCGGTAAATGGGATCGGAGACGTCGCTGTCAGGGACGTCGTCCGCGGAGCGATATGTGAGAAGGACGTTGAGCGTTGCCACATCACGGCAACGCATGACAATGTGGTTGATGTACTCACGCCAAGTGTCGGAGGCGTCCATAGAAACCAGAATCGTGACAGGTCGTGTTGCGCGTCGTATTCGAGACGCGTGTGTCGACAATCCGCCTTCCTGGGCGGGTCTAAGGACCAAACGCATGACAATCGCGACGATGAGAACAATGACTGGTAACGACGGCAGTGCAGGCATCATTTCTCTCTTTACATCATCAAAATAGACGACGGTGCTTTCCCGCAGGCAGCGAGTGAACGAAGGAGGAGTGTCACACTGTGTACCAACCAAAGTGTAATGCTTTCCAATGCACACACCGCACTCGTTCGCATCGGATCATCCGCGCAGACACCACCGAACGGAACGGGACCCTTAGGAGCCCCTAATGGACGTCGGTGGATCACACGCGACGACGTTGTCATTTGGAACTCCGAGACATCGACGCATTCGCTCAATCGCTCTGCGTTCGCATCCACACTAAATGCGTGTTCCTACACGCCGCACTCGAATAATCTACGCGACTACCAATGGGATGCGGTGTCTGCGTGCACCCCAGACGGCGCGACCTTCCGTTCCGGAGTGGTGCACATGGAATGCGGTACCGGCAAAACGTGGGTCGCATCGGAACTCATTCGACGATCTGGTTCTCGTGGCATCGTAGTTGCACAACACGCGGTATCTGTGACTCAGTTTGTGTCGCACCTACAAACGACACTTGGAATGCGCGCTACGGAACTCCAGACAGATGGGGCGTTGGATTTTGACGCGTACGACGTCGTCGTGACCACCTACAGTCGTATGGTGCGCTTGATGTCCGCAGTCGACGAACATCGTGTACACATCCAACATGGATCGTGTGCACCCTCGTATTCCGCGGCAGATCGTTTCCTCATGCGTCGCATGTGCCTCCCCTTTGGGATTCTGATTCTGGACGAAGTTCACACGGTTGTGGCGGATAAATTTCCATGTGTGTGCCGTCTCCGCGCCCACGCCATCGTTGGATTCAGTGGGTCGTTGGTGCGCGAGGACGATCGCATCGTTTCTCTGGACACTCTCGTGGGACCCACTCTCTTCTCGTACGGCAATATGGAACGCGTTCACAACGTACATGTGCGACGTGTGGTCATGGACGATCCACGCGTTATCCAAGCGACGTCGCGCACGGCATCGCATCAGACGATACGTGCTCTCAACCCTCAGAAGGTGGAGGAGTTGCTTCGCATTCTCGAGACGCATTCCAATCAACGTGTCATCGTCTTCAGCGACACAGTCAGCCCCACAAAGGTGTTGCACGATACGGTATTGTGGGGGCGTTCCCTTCTTCTCAATGGAGGCGTGTCGTCGCGAGAGAGGCGCGACGAGATCATTAATGTGTTCTCAGAGTCCACACCGGGGTCCCTCGTGCTCCTCTGCACCAAGGTATGCGACGTTTCCGTCGACTTTCCCGTCGGATGCGTCATCGTGCAGTTTCACCTCACCTCCGGATCGCGGCAACAGGAAGTACAGCGCTGCGGACGAGGTACCCGAGGCACCGACGGCGCTCTCGTCTATCACATCGTCAACGAGGGAACTGAGGAGCAACGATTCTCGGAGCGTCGCATCGATCACCTGATGGAGGAGATGTGGGGAACGGTGGAGGTGGACCGCATGATCGCCGATACCTCACTCACTCCGACGAGCATCATCCCACTGGACTCTCTCACGCGAATCAAAATTGCAGACGGAGCATCGCACCCCAACAAACGTGTGAAACGCCATCATGGACGCCTCGGACGCCTCGGACGCCAATCGTAGACGCCTTCGGGATAAGATCCGTGGCAAGCGCAATGAACGTCTCGGAACGGAGGATGCAGCGACAGACGATGCGGACAATAATTCAATGATGCGAATTCAAGATCCCGCAATACGTGACGAACTTTCTCGTCGTGTTGAGGCAGAGCTGCACAAGGTGTTCGGTTCTGACCCTGACGCGATGAAGATCGCAGAGAATTACATCAAGAATCCGGTATCCGCACTCGAATCGAGTACCCACACACTATCCCATCTGTCCACGGAGGAAAAACTAGCCGTCGAGAGTCTCATGAAGATGTCGGAGGGAGAGGATGAGGAGGAGGCACCTCCCATGCAATAGACGACGCGTGTGATTTTTTTTGTCATTGAGTAGTGTAACACACCTCCAAACACGAATGAGTCTCGGATTTCGTCGCGACGCTGATCACATTGCAGAACGCGCACCGGTTCGCGTTCCCCGCGGACTTCCTCAGGTGGAACCGGTACCCGCTCTGAAGACGTCCATGGTTCCTGCCATGATGATGGGCGTTCCGAGAGGTCTCGTTCCTACACTCGCCTACTCCCTGTTTGCATTCCTTGCTCCCTTCCTCTTCCTGTACATGAACTATGACTTCACCACGGATGCTGCCAAGGGAGTCACCATCGGCCTCTCTGCCATCGCCGCCCTCGTCATGGTTCTCGCGAACGACTGCTGCTGCTGGTACAACATGATGCTCGCGTTCCATACCGCACTCGAGATCAAGGTCATCGATACGACACTCACCTTTGCGTACGCCAGTGGCACATCGGATGGTGGCATGGCGCTCGCGATCGTCGGTGCGATCATCGTCATCGTGCACCTGATCCCCTTTTACGTCAGCGACCGTCTGATGCTGCTCGGCGTCCTCGCCTTTGCCGGCGTGATCGTCAACGCGACCATCCTGGTGTGCCTCGATTCGTCGATGCTCCTCCTGGTGGGGGCGTCGTCGCTCGCGCTCCTCGCCATCACCATGATCATCTCCGGTGTGTGCGAGATCAGGACGTCGCTACTCAGCCTTATCCGCGAGTCGGTGATCGCAAAGAAGTGCATTACCTGTGAGCGGTTCGAACTCTAAGCAGACGAATCGGAACGTCGCCTAGGAATCGCACACGTGTGAGCACGTCGATGACTTCGTCGCCCGGCACCACGTCCAGCATGCTGACTCCGCGCGCGCAAAGCATGCGCTTAAATTTTTTGTCAAACGAGAGTGCGCCGTCAGAGGAGATGGTGGCGCTACCCTGACCGATGTGCAAAGGACCTGCGCGCAGAGTGAGGTTCGCGTTCGTGTCGTCCAAACGGACCACCGTCGCCGTCACTCCCAGACGAGTTCCTAGGTAGGTGCATGGGTAGGAGGACGGTGATGCCATAAGGTACACGAGGATCGGTGAGACGTTCATGTGTGCTTGTTGGAGTCGCAAAAATATTGTGCCGTGCGTTACTACATGTAGTCCCGCCATACAGTGTATGCCCTCTGAGACGCGCCGTCCGATGATCCATTTTGGTTCGTAGAGAGTCGCGATGTTTCGTTCCGAAGCGGTACCAAAACGTCACCCAGTTGGTTCTGGAAGATGCCTACCATACGCGCTCCTTCCAACGATCTCTGCAATGGAACGCCCGAGCTCATGGACCCTCTGTCCCGATACCTGACAACGGGTCAGTTGAAGACGCTGGCAATGACCTGTCGTTCTCTTTACCTTGCCATCCTTGGTCGACTGCAGTCGTATGCACGAATGTGCATCCAGCCGCCATTCTCGAGGCAGGAGGTTTTCCAATTTGCATGCCCCCATGCGTGCAGTTCAGCGACAACGTTGTTTGTAGTCAAGCGACGACCAGGGAGGACTGCCGTCATTGTATGCTGTACGCACTGCTTGTATTCGTTCAGGACGACGTCGTTGCCAAACAGCACTTGGTGGTCGATTCCAACTCATGAAGTCATGGTCCAACAGATTCTCAACGAACTGGGTGCTCGTCATTCTATGCTGTAGGGCGAGTTAAGGTCTCGTCTGCTTTCACAGAATGACGCCACATCCTCGGCAAACGCGTAAGTGCATCGTTTCCAACACATTGAAGATTATGGTTCAGTCCGATCAAGCCATGCACATTATCGCCCCAAAGCGTTCCTGGACGTCCAGACTGGACCTACTAGGCGCCATATTATTTGAACTAAAGACTCTCCTCGAGGTGACAGACACGAGACGGGACGACGAAGCGCCGCCGGGGACATTTCTACACAAAGGAGACGTCATGTACGTGTACAAACGAGACCACTCCGATGCACTTTTGGAGTGGATGCTGCGTTTCGGAGTCAAACACGGCGTGTGGTCGTGCGAGACGCGACGGTACACGCTCAAGGTGCTGCGATCCGTGTACGACGTGAAAACATTTGCGTGTGTCAAGACACGGCGGTCGTGTGATGTTCACAGGGATGTGTATGTAAAGAAAATGAGTGGGTTGGAAAGAACGGTTTTACTTTTCGACTTTAACACTATTCAAGTGGAGTACAATGTCGAACGCGGAGTACAGAGTGCACTGTACATTGACACGAACGCAGACCTGCGCCGCTTTCACACGTTTCTCAAAAAGGGACATCGATTGTATGGTTCGCTGCGACGCGTGCGTCGAACAGTCCAGGTATGAGAACCCCCTCTCACGAGAACGGGTGACCTACGCACGAAAGCTTCCACGGAGACACCCATCACCGCTCGGCGTCAAACCCCCACGTGTGCCAATTGATATGGCACTGTGTGAACCTGACGGCGCCGACGTGCATCTTGTCCACCGCCTCCATTTGCTCGCGGGACCACCCTTCTGTTTGACGGTTACGTGAGACGTTTACCGGCTAGCTGGGAGACGAGTCTCTCGTCTCCAGTTAGAAACCAGCTGTGGCGATCTTCGATCGCTAACGGAACGTCGTTCCGACTGCGTCAGTCGGGATGGTTTCTAAGACAGGGATCGTTGATCCCGGATCGATGTCTTACTGTACACTCTCTGTACACATCGTTACGATACACTCCTTGTGGTGTCTTCGTGTACAGGGACCTCGTACTCCACGGTACGGAGATTGACCTCAGATTGCATCGAATGCGGGGTTGATGCGTGTGTCGACGCGACCCCGGTAACGAGAGTACAGTGCCCTACGCATGTGTTCTCCGCAATTCGTGAGGATGATAGTACCCTTGTTCATGTGAATCGCGTCGTACTTTGGGGTTGCACGACTCGTCATATCGGAGTATGTGGCAACAACAACGGGTATGTTGTGCACCATGTACATATCCGCGCAAACCGGGACATCGCATCCCATGAGGCGGCGAACAAAACGGCGTTGAAGAGGAGTGGACACCGCAATCCACTCACCCGTAATGGTATTCGCACCTACACCATTACGGAGAAACGTCGCCAACGGAGGCGGCATCCGTGTGATGGAGCACGACGCGATCATGAGTACCGCAAGCATCTGTATCTTTTGGGTTGGTACCGGTACCACACCAAATCAACAACAGACGCCGTGTCAGAAGATGACGCTGGGTCCGGGTACCAATCTGAAAGAAAATGAACATCTTCTACCTTGTGCACGATGCCTACCTCTGTGAACGCGTGATACTGCGTCGCGGAGCGCAGTCCTATGAGCCTCATCCGGTATGAGTTTATCAAACGAACATCCGATCGTATATGTCCGTCCAGGATCTGGAGACAGCGGTACCTGGTTTCTAACAACCCGTTGGGGAATACTGATACAGTTAGCCGGTTTCTAACATCACCCAAGAAACTCGCCTCGTTTCTAGCGCTGAGTTTCTAA
>Ga0209709_10001920_pt1 | contig 18647 bp, 17 predicted proteins | sample ArcticOcean_MG_C_2_FD_187435 | JGI IMG/M metagenome (GOLD analysis project Ga0209709, IMG submission 187435) | Marine microbial communities from western Arctic Ocean - ArcticOcean_MG_CB4_136 (SPAdes) (version 2) | ecosystem: Environmental > Aquatic > Marine > Oceanic | place: Arctic Ocean... | reverse complement strand
GGAACGAAGGTGAAAAACATTTTAAAAATTGTTTGGTTGATTATAATGAAGCTAGTAACGTTGCCCAATGGCAATGGGTTGCAGGCTGTGGTGCTGATGCAGCTCCTTATTTTAGAATATTTAACCCTATTCTTCAGGGTGAAAAATTTGACAAAGATGGAATTTATACAAAGAAATGGGTTCCAGAACTTAAAAACATGCCTAATAAATTTTTATATAAACCATGGGAACTAGAAAACAAATACCAAGAGCAGATTAAAGTTATTGTAGGTGCAGATTATCCAAAACCAATTGTAGACCACGCTGAAGCAAGAAATGCTGCATTAGACGCTTTTAAAACAATTAAGAAAAGCTAATCACCTAAGTAATGAAGTACAATCAGTCTGTTTTGTTTCTCAATTCTATGCTCAAAAAGATATAACCCCTGCCAAGTTCCAAGTAATAACTCATTATTTTTAACGCTCAAAGAAATTTGATTATTAGTTAACGCGGACTTAATGTGTGCAGGCATGTCATCTTTTCCCTCAGCTGTATGGATATAAAGGGAATTATCCATTGGCACGAGCTTATTAAAAAAATTTATTAGGTCAGTTTGAACATCTGGGTCAGCATTCTCTTGAATTATTAATGAAGCACTAGTGTGTTGAATGCTTATATTGATAATTCCGTTATTAAACTCATTATCATTGAGCCATTTGTTTGTATGGTTTGTAAATTCATAAAGCCTCTGGCCATTTGTATTCAATTCTAAATTAAAAAATTCTTGTCTCATAGCTTGTTATATTTGATAGATGTCAATTCATATAATCGACTAATAGTTCTTTTAAATATTTTTTTTAAATCCTCTGAGGAACTTAATAAATCTAATTGTAATTGAGATGATATCATTAATGGTATATTTTTTTCATAAAGTATATCAATTAATGTAATAAACCTCTGTTGTTGATTAGAATTATCACTATTAAAAATAGGAATATTTTCTATAATAATAAAATTACATGCTTCAGCTATTTTTATATAATCCTCTGCTCCAATATTTTTAGAACATAATTCTTTAAAATCAAAACGTGTAATTCCATTAAAATAATTCTTAAAACTAAACTTTCTACCTTTAATAATTAAGATCATATCTTTGTTAGATAGATTTTTTGTTATTTTTCTAAAAAACTTATTAAGTTTAAAATTTGTTGCTTCATTTAGTGGATAAAAATATCTTTCATTTTTATTTTTTAAAGATTTTCTATAATCTTCTTCGATAATTAATTTTGCTTGGTTGCTTCTTTCTTTCATTATTTTTACAAAGGGAAGAAATTGATCACGTTGTAATCCATCTTTATAAAGATCATTTAATTTAATATTTGATGTAAATAAGACTTTTATATTCTCATCAAATATTTTTTTGAATAAGCTACCTAAAATCATTGCATCTACAATGTTGGTGACCTGAAACTCATCAAAGTAAATTAATCTAGATTTATTTTTTAATTTTTTAACAAATTTATCTATAATATTTTCTTGTCTATTTTCTTTATTTTTAAATACAAAATCATGAAAGCTGATCATAAACTCATTAAAGTGAAATCTTTGCTTGGTTTTGTCAAAATTATTATAAAAAAAATTTAATATCATAGTTTTACCTACGCCAACATCACCTTGTAAATAAAATCCTGTTTTAGAATTCTGTTTAGCAAATATTTTTTTTAAAAGTGATTTATTAAAGTTCTGATTGTAAAATAAATTAAGTTCTTCTATTAAATTTATTTGATTATGATTTATTTCTAAATTATTATTTTTACAATAATTTAAAAATGATTTTTTTAAATTCATTTTTTTATTTTAAAATCTATACCATATTCTGATCTTGGACCTTTTCTCAACCCAAAAGGTCCAGAAATAAATATTGTGAGTGGTTTAGTTCCTTCTTTTAAATCAACACGATGTAAATTATTCGCTGATCTAAATCCAACGTAACCTGGTGCTCTCCAAAACCTTCCTGTTTTTAGAGTTTCCCAATAACCTCCTCTTAAAATAATGGTGACATAAGGAAATGTATGATTGTGAACTCCATCACCATGATCATCAGCTAACATTTCATGAATTAAAATATTAAAAGGAAACCACTTTGGTCTATGCCTTAGTAAAACATAGTACCTATTCATCCATGGCTTAGCTTTATTAAATTTGGAATGCGATATACCACGGTCTAATACAGTTTTTTTACGGCCTAATTTTTCTAAAAATTTTAGAAACATTTTAATTTAGTTTGATAATAGAGCTATCTTTAATTATGTATAGATTCTTATCTAAAACAAATGGTCTTGAAATTTTATCATTATCAACTTTTATTACTGAAGTGGTAACTCCAGTAGTAATATCAATTACTAAAAGTCTGCCATTGTCTGTTGTTAAATAAATATTATTTAATCCAACAATAAATCCAACAGGTTTGATTTTGGATCTTTTTTTGGATTTAAAGTTTTTAAATATATCTGTGCTTCTAATAATATTTCCAGATTTCTTTTCAATAATAATTAAATAACCCTCTAAAGAAACTGTAAATATATAGTTATCAATTAATGTAGGTCTTAAATTTGAATTAATTTTTTGTTGCCAATTCAATATTCCAGTACTTATATCGATTGAAAAAAATTGATTCTTATTATTAGAAAAGTACAAAGTATTTTTATCGGCTATTATGTCTGAATTTTGTAGTAAAAATCCTTCGTCATAAACAAGACTATTTTGTGTAGGACTTTGCCATAATAACTCACCTGAGGTTATGTCAACAGCGCTCACGTCTCCTAAGGAATTATTAAAATAAATTTTTTTATTAACTATTACTATGGATAGTTTTTTTTGAGACCTTATAAGGGTATCCTCAGTTTTGATATTCCAAATTTCATCGCCATTTTTAATCGAATAAGATCTTAAAATATTGTTAAGGTCAATTACAAAAAATTTATCGTTATAAATTTTTATCTGTGAATTGAACGGAGCAATATTGTCTTTTGACCACAATAATTCACCAGTGTTAATATCTAATGCATAATATTTTGATATATTGTCTGCTACCACTAAAATTTTAGTATTATTAGCAAATAATAAAACAGGTTTTTGTTTTTTTTCAGATTTGGAGTAGTAGTTTTTTTTCCAAATTAAATTGGAATCTTGGTCAAATTTAAAAATTGATCCTTTGTTATCAAAAAAAATAATATTATTATTTTCAAATGAAATTATTGGATTATATTGATGAAAATTATCTATTTTTGAGAATTTAAATCTTGATATACTTTTAAGATCTCCATTGTAATTAATTCTTCCATTATTGTTGTCATAATTGTTTAAAAAGCTTTTATTAATAGCTTTTGAGTATAAGCTAATTTTTAAATTTGGATTAAATTCTAAATTTAAAGCTTCTTCTTTAGCAAAAATCTCTTCTGCCTTTTTTTCAGTTTCTTGTTCTTGAGGTTCTTGTTTAATTTTTTCGTTTGTCCAAAATTTTGTACCATCATGAAGTGAGCAGTTTGTTAAAAAAATAAAAAGTAATATAGTTTTTAAAGTATTATTCACCAAGGTCTCTATTAAGTCTTTTTTGTGATTCTAATTTTATATCTGCATTGCTATTAGATAATATTAAAATTTGATTGTAAAATTCTTTTGCTTTTTCTCTTTCATTATTAAAATAAAAAAATTCAGCCATTAAGTAAAGAGCATGAGATTTCCATATACTTTTTGAATTAATAATTGGATTTAACATTTGAATTAATTCGTTTTCTTTTGCAAAATCTGAATTGTAAAGTGCTTTTTTGTAAATTAATAAATTTTTTATTTCAAATTCTAAATTTGTTTTATTAATTAAAACGTCAAATAAACTATTAATATTCTCATTATTACTTATCAAATCATTATCTATTAAGAAATATAGGGCTAATGGAGAGTAGGTTTGGTCTTTTTTCTTAATTAGAGCAGTTAAATCATTAACTATTTTTATTTTTTCATCAGTATTGTTGTAATCAATAATTGTAGAATTAAATTGGTTAGCTATCTTAACTTTGTTCCTTTTGTGTATTTCATCAAAAGAAAAATATCCTATTAATAAAAGAATAATAGTTAAAATTGTTATAATTAAAATTTTTTTATTTTTTATAAAAAAATTTATAATTTTTTCACTTCTTGTGTTTGTTCCTGTTATTATAATTTCTTCATCCATTCTTAAATCATGTTCCTTAATACATATTTTAGTATTCCATCGTTTTTATAATATTCTAATTCATTTTTTGTGTCTATTCTGCATAATGTATTAATTCTCTTAATATCACCAGATGCATATTTTATTTCAACTAACACTCTATCTGAGGGCTTAATTCCATTTTCAAGTGCTATAATACTAATTAATTCAGATCCAATTAAATCTAAATTTTTCCTATTCATGCTGTCTACAAATTGAAGTGGCAATATCCCCATTCCAATTAAATTAGATCTATGAATTCTTTCAAAGCTTTCTGCTATAACTACTTTAATTCCTAACAATTTTGTTCCCTTGGCTGCCCAATCTCTTGATGAGCCAGTTCCATACTCTTTTCCACCTATAACGACTAGGTCAGTTTCTCTTTTTTTATATTCTAGAACGGCTTCGTATATTGGCATAACTTTTCCCTCAGGGTATAACTTTGTAAAACCTCCTTCAGTTTCTGGAGCCATTTCATTTCTTATTCTAATATTTGCAAATGTCCCTCTCATCATCACTTCATGATTTCCTCGTCTAGATCCGTATGAGTTATAATCTTTTGGTAAAATTTGGTGTTTCATAAAATACTCACCCGTAGGACTCTCTTTTTGAATATTTCCTGCTGGAGAAATGTGGTCTGTAGTAACCATATCACCTAGAATTAACAATGGTCTAGCGTCTTTTATTTTTTTAAAACCCTCTGGTAAATCTGATAAATTGTCAAAAAAAGGTGGTTTCTTTACGTACGTTGAGCTTGAATCCCAATTGTAGATACTTGTATTTTCGGTTTTAATCTCTTGCCATTGTTTAGGTCCTTCTGAAACATTTGAGTATCTTTTAATAAACATTTCTGCATTTAACGCTTCTCTCAATGTATCTTCAATTTCTTTATTTGAAGGCCAAATATCTTTTAGGTAAATATCATTACCATTTTTATTTTTCCCTAATGGTTCTTTGTAAAGATCAAATTCCATATGACCTGCAAGTGCATAAGCGACAACAAGTGGAGGTGATGCTAGGTAGTTTGCTTTGATGTGAGGAGATATTCTTCCTTCAAAGTTTCTATTGCCAGACAAAACTGACACTGTATAAATATTTTTTTTTTTTATTGCCTCAATAATATTATCAGGTAATGGACCTGAGTTACCTATACATGTAGTACAACCGTAACCCACTAAGTTGAAACCTAATTTATCTAAAAATACATTTAAGCCTGCTTTAGCTAAATAATCAGTTACTACTTGTGATCCTGGGGCTAAAGATGTTTTTACCCAAGGCTTAGTTTGTAAGCCAAGTTCTACAGCTTTTTTGGCCAACAAGCCCGCACCAATTAAAACATTTGGATTAGATGTATTTGTACAAGAAGTTATTGCTGCAATTAATATTGAACCATCTTTAATTTCATAATTTGTTCCATTAACTTTAGAAATACTTTTTTCTTTTCTTTTTGTTGCATCTTCAAAAACTTTTTTAAATCCTGTTGAAGCTTCTGTAAGTAAAACTTTGTCCTGTGGTCTCTTTGGTCCTGATATTGTTGGAACAACTGTTGACATGTCTAATGATATAGTGTCTGTAAATTCAATTTCATCACTAGCCCACAAACCTTGTTCTTTTGCATAGCTCTCAACTATTGAAACTGTTTTTTCATCTCTTCCAGAAAATCTTAAATATTTTAATGTTTCATCATCAATTGGAAAGAAACCACATGTTGCTCCATATTCAGGGGCCATATTTGCAATAGTTGCCCTGTCAGCAAGTGTTAAATTTTTTAAACCTTCGCCATAAAACTCAACAAATTTTCCAACAACTCCCTTGTCTCTTAACATTTTAACAACAGTTAAAACTAAGTCTGTTGCTGTTGTGCCTTCTGGCATTTTATTGGTTACTTTAAATCCAATTACTTCTGGAATTAACATTGAAATTGGTTGGCCCAACATACCTGCTTCCGCCTCTATTCCTCCAACACCCCAGCCAAGAACTGACAATCCATTAACCATAGTGGTATGGCTATCAGTTCCAACTAATGTGTCAGGAAATAAATAGTCTTCGTCTTCAAATTTTTCTGTCCAAACGACTTTTGATAGATACTCTAAATTAACTTGATGACAAATTCCTGTTCCTGGAGGAACTATTCTAAAATTATTAAATGCTTGTTGACCCCATTTTAAGAATGAATATCTCTCACCATTTCTTTGAAACTCAATATCAACATTCTTTTCAAAAGAATCTGCTTTAGCAGATTTATCTACTTGAACAGAATGATCTATAACAAGATCTACAGCTGATAATGGATTTATTGTATTTGGATCTTTATTTTTTTCTTTGACAGCCTCTCTCATAGCTGCAAGGTCGGCAACTGCTGGAATCCCAGTATAATCCTGCAATAAAACTCTAGCAGGTCTGTAGGCTATTTCGGTCAATGATTTTTTTGTCTTCAGCCATTCTTTAATTGCTTTTATCTGGCTTTTGGTAACAGACAGGTCATCCTCATATCTTAATAAATTTTCTAATAAAACTTTAAGTGACTTAGGAAGTTTTGAAATTCCATCTAAACCATTTTTTTCTGCTTCTGTTAAAGAGTAATATTTGTATTCTCTATTATTAATATTAATAGACTTTAAAGAATTATAAGAATTTTTATTTCCTGGTTTCATTTAGTTTTAGATGTAGAACCCTATTATACAAACGATAAGTAGCAATGACATAGCATAATTAAATCGTTTAATAAAATTATTATTTGTAGCGAAATTTCGCAAAAACTTACCAAAAAAAGCCCATGTAATAATGCTTGTAAGAGCTGTTAAAGAGCAAACTACTAAAACTGTCAAAGAACTGTTTAAATAATCATCTTCTATTACAAATTTTGAAATTAGAGTAATTGCTGCCATTACACCTTTGGGATTCAAAAATTGAAATATAAAAGTATCAATAAATTTTACAGGATTAGTTTTTTTATCTTCTTTAGATGATGATGAAAATGAAATTTTGTAAGCCAGATATAATAAAAAAAAAGTTCCTAAAATTTTAATTGTTTCTTGTATAATTGGATATTTTATAAATGTTGATATTAATACAAAATTAATCAAAATAACTAATATTGTATACCCTAACCAAACACCTAATATTAATGGTATTGTTTTTTTTATTCCAAAATTAAAACCTGAAAAAGATGCTATAGCATTATTTGGACCCGGTGTGTAGCCTAGGGAACAAGAAATTCCTATTAACAAAAATAATTCTGGGTGCATTAAGATTAAGCTATAGAAAGACCGTTTTCTGATTCTTGGGATGGGTGAAGTAATATAACTTTTCCTTCTTTATCAATTGATCCTAAAATGAGAACCTGCGAAATAACTCCTGCAATATTTTTTTCAAGAAAATTACAGACACCAACGACTTGTTTTCCCATTAAATTTTTTTCATTATAATAATGAGTTATTTGAGCTGAAGATTGTTTAATTCCAATTTCTTTTCCAAAATCTACCTCGATAACTAAAGCAGGTTTTCGTGCTTTTTCGTTTTTTTTTACAGATATTATAGTACCCACTCTAATATCTATTTTATTAAATATATCATAGGTTATTTGTTCTTTCATATATTTAATATATAATAGAACTTATTTATGAGTACAGAAAATAGTTTAGATCAATTATTCAACGATTCAGTTAAAATTTTGGCTAATTTAATTAGTTTTAAAACAATATCTGGAGAAGATAATAGTTCTTTAATTAACTACTGTGATGAAATTCTAAAAAAACTAGGTGCTACATCATTTAAAACTTTTGATGATGACAAAAAAAGAGTCAATCTTTTTGCAACATTAAAAGCTAAACATACTAGTGATAAAAAACCAATAATTTTATCTGGTCATACAGATGTGGTTCCTGTATCAAAAGGATGGAGTACAGATCCATTTGTAGCAACAATAAAAAATAATAAACTCTTTGGTAGAGGTGCTTGTGATATGAAAGGTTTCATAGCTTGTACATTGGCATTTGCCCCAATTTATGCAAAAGCTAATTTAGATAGAGATATCCATTTTTCTTACACTTTTGATGAAGAAACCGCATGTATAGGGGCTCCAATTCTAATCGAAGAATTAAAAAAAAGAGGATTAAAAGATGGAATTTGTATTATAGGTGAGCCGACTAATATGAAAATCATAGATGCTCATAAAGGGTGTTATGAATACACAACTTATTTTGAAGGTTTAGCTGGTCATAGTTCTGCTCCACATAAAGGTGTTAGTGCTGTTGAGTATGCTTCTAGATATGTAAGTAAATTAATTGAATTAAGGGAAAAACTAAAAGAAAGAGCTACCAAAGACTCAATTTTTGATCCACCACACTCTACTCTCTCGATAGGTGGTATTTTTGGTGGTATAGCACATAATGTGATTGCGGATAAATGTCATGTTAACTGGGAAACGAGACCAGTTGTTAAAGAAGATGGTGTATTCTTAAATCTGGAATTAGATAAATTTGCAAATGAAATACTTTTACCTGATATGAAAAAAGTTTTTCCAAACTCTTCTATTAAAAAAAATATCATTGGCGAAGTTGTAGGTTTTGATAGAGATAAAAAATCTAATGCTTGTGAGTTAGTTTCAAGTCTAACTGGTGACAACACAAGAGAGGTTGTTTCTTTTGGAACTGAAGCTGGTTTATTTCAAGAAATAGGAATAAGCACAGTAGTTTGTGGACCAGGATCAATTGAACAGGCGCATAAAATTGATGAGTTTATAATCCTTGATGAATTAAAAAAATGTTTAAATTTGCTTGAGGGAATAAAAAATAATTCTGTTGTGAGCTAATCGTTCCAACCACTTACTACTTTAACTTCTAAATATTCTTCTAAACCTAATTTTCCAGCCTCTCTACCAATTCCAGAATGTTTGTAACCACCAAATGGAGCATCAGGAGCTAAACCAGCGCCATTAATATCAACCATTCCTGATCTTAATTTTCTAGCAACTCTATTGGCTTTTTCCTGATCTTGAGTTTGAATAAAGTTTAGCAATCCATAAGGGGTGTCGTTAGCAATAGCGATAGCTTCTTCTTCTGTTTCAAAAGGTATAATTGATAAAACAGGACCAAATATTTCCGTTCTTGCAATTTGCATTTGATTATTAACATCGGCAAATGCAGTAGGCTTAACAAAATAACCTTTGTCTAATCCATCAGGTTTTCCTGTACCACCAGCAACTAGTTTGGCACCTTCATCAATGCCTACTTGAATTAATGTTTGGATCTTGTTGAATTGTGTTTTTGAAACTACAGGCCCAATGTGATCACCTTCTTTTGTAGCAACATCAACCTTCATTGAATTTGCAAAATTTTTTACTCTTTCTACAGTTTCGTCATAAATAGATTTTTCAACCAACATTCTTGTTGGTGCATTACAAGATTGGCCTGTATTTCTAAAACATCTTAAGGCACCTCTTTCAACTGCTTCAGCATCTGCATCTTTAAATATAATATTTGCTCCTTTTCCACCCAGTTCAAGACTTACTCTTTTAAAGTCACTTGCTGCGTTTTGAGAAATTAAAGCACCTGCTCTAGTTGATCCTGTAAATGAAATCATGTTTACATCGGGGTGACTTGTTAATGCATTGCCAGTAACTGCACCATCTCCATTAACTAAATTGAACACGCCTTTGGGTAATTTAATTTCATCAATCATCTCTGCTAATATTATTGATGATAGAGGTGCTATTTCAGATGGTTTAAGCACCATTGTACAACCAGCTGCTATTGCTGGAATTACTTTTAAACAAGTTTGATTCATTGGCCAATTCCATGGTGTAATTAATGCACAAACCCCTTTTGGCTCACGGATAATATTATTATTAAGAGCGTGCTCTCCTAATTTTGCTTCAAATGTATATTCTTTTAAAACTTTTATATAAGACTTTATATGACTTGCTCCAGTTCCTGCTTGCAACTGTGTTGAAAAATCAATAGGTGATCCCATTTCAAGAGAAATAGCTTTAGCCATATCTGCCCATCTTTTTTTATAAACTTCATACAAATTTTCTAGATACTTTAATCTTTCTTCTTTTGTTGAAAATGCCCAAGTTTCAAATGCTTTTGTTGCTGCACTGACAGCATCATTTACATCTTCAACCCCACCTATGGATATAACAGCGCACTCATTTTCTGTTGAAGGATCTATTACTTTTAAATCATTTGATTTTTTTGGGGAAACCCATTTACTATTAATATAAAATTTTCGTTTATCTTGCATTTTTAAAAATTATATTATCTTTTAACTTTTGCAAACAAATTAGTTAACTCATAGACAATTGTTGCTGCTGCTAAAGATGTAACTTCAGCATGATCATATGCTGGAGAAACCTCTACAACATCTGCTGAAATTAAATTTAAACCAGATAACCCTCTTATTACATTAACTATTTCTCTAGTGGTCATACCTGCTATTTCTGGAGTACCCGTTCCTGGTGCGAAAGCAGGATCTAAAACATCTATATCTATTGATAAATAAAGCGGATTGTTGCCAACTCTTTTTTTTATTCTTTCGGCAATTTTATCTGTTCCTTGTGTTTGAAATTCATCACAGTGAATAATCTTAAAACCGAATTCTTCATCATTTTTAATATCATCTCTACTATAAAGAGGTCCTCTAATCCCAACATGCATTGAGGCGTCATCTAAAAATAAATTTTCCTCTCTAGCTCTTCTAAAGGGTGTTCCATGTGTATATGGCGCACCAAAATATGTATCCCATGTATCTAGGTGTGCATCAAAATGTACTAAAGCAACTGGACCATTATTCATCTTGTTTATGGATCTTAATAGTGGAAGGGCAATTGTGTGATCTCCACCTAAACTGATAATACCACCAACTTTATTAAGAAGTTCTGTTGCTCCTACTTCAATTTGTTTTATAGCTTCGTCTATATTAAATGGGTTGCATGTAATATCTCCTGCATCTGCTACTTGCTGGACCTTAAAAGGTTCAACATCGTAACTTGGATGGTAATTAGTTCTTAAATGCCTTGATGCTTGTCTAATACTCATTGGACCAAATCTTGCTCCAGGCCTATAGCTAGTGCCAGCATCAAAAGGAATTCCAACAATTGCAACATCACAACTTTCAACATCTCTTAATTCAGGCAACCTTGCAAATGTAGATGGTCCTGCAAATCTTGGGACTTTAGTTCCACTAACGGGTTGAACTGGATTTTTATTTCGTTCTTTTTTTTTCATTTTATAAATAAAATGTACCACATTCTTTTGAATTGGAATATCTTCTATATTAAATACATGAGATTATTTAGACTTATTTTATTAGCCTTTATTTTTATTTTGCCTGTTAAAGCAAATACAATCTACCAGTTAATTAAGATTCCTAATTTAGAAATTTATGAGTTAAATTCTCCTAATAAACTTAAATATTTTTATGCTGACAGGCCATTTAGATTGGGTACACAAAAAAATATTATTTGTTTAGATTCTAATAAAAAAAATTATGATGAGAAATATAAGATGATTAGTCAAAATCTTAATAGGTATTCTTATAAATTTTTAAAAAAAATTAATCTAAAGTATATAGTTCTGTGTGAGGATTTATCAATTTCTGGGATTAATACAGCTGGTATTCCGGATAATATAATGAAAACATTAATACTTGATATTAAATTTGATGAAAAATATTTTGAGAGAGTAATTCACCACGAAGTATTTCATATAATAAATGCTAGTTATAAGGAATTCTTTAATGAAAATGAATGGATAAATTTTAATAAAAAGAATTTTCAATATGCAAAATGTTCAACTTGTTCAGACAAATTAGGACTTAACACTTATAATAACACTACTGGATTTTTTACTGAATATTCTAAAACCACTCCTTCGGAAGATATGGCAGAAGTTTTTTCCCACCTAATGATTAATATAAAATTTTCTAATAATGATGCGATCCTTGAAAAAAAAAGGGAATTTATAAAAAAAAATATATTTAAAATAGATAGTACATTTAAATTCTAGAATATGATTAAAAAAATCAAAGCATCAATGTCAGAAAAAGCTCTATTAACTTTTTTAATTTTCCTGACAATTTTTGCGTTAACTTCTTATATAGTTATTAAAAATAAATGCCTATTTATCAAAAATTATAATTCAAAAAATATTCAATTTAAAAATCCTCAGAATATAGCAATACTTAATGCTGCTTGTGGAAATGTTATTATAGAACTCTATCCAAATATCGCACCGAATGCTGTAGAAAGATTTAAAAACTTAATAAGAGCTAATGCATACGACAATGTTGCCTTCCACAGAGTAATTGAAAATAAATTAGTTCAAGCTGGAGACTTAGAGTTTGGTAAAAAAAATAACTTAGATTATGGAAGAATAGGATCAGGTAAATCTGGATTAGGAACTATTGAGTCTGAATTGGATTCTGAATTTAATTATAAAAAAGGAAGTGTTGGTTTGGCTAGAACTTTTAGAAATAATACTGAAGATAGTCAATTTTTTATAATACTCCAGGATGAACCATTATTTGATGGTGAATATACTCCAGTTGGTAAGGTTCTCTATGGGATAGAAGTTTTAAAAAAAATAAAATTCTCAAATAATTCTGAACTTATTTTGAGACCTGACTTTATTAATACTTTTAAAATGTTAAATTAAGTTGTCTATCCTAATAACCTAGATTTTTATTTATTTGATTTACTAATTCTTTATTTTCTATAAAAAGTTTTAAATTTTTGACAAATAATTCAAGAGTCATTTTTACATAATTTCCATTATCATCAGAAGACACGTGAGGAGTAATTATAAGATTTGGTGTATGCCAAAGTTTTGAGACACTCTCAATCGGCTCTGGTGTAAAGACATCAAGTATTGCTCCTGCTATCTCTTTTTTAATAAGCTTTTCCCGTAATGCCACATAATCTAATACTGATTGACGACCAATATTTACAATTCCACAAGTTGGTTTTAATAAATCTAATCTTTTTTTATCAATTAAATTTATAGTTTCTGTAGTTTCTGGTAAAGCTAGATATAAAATATCTGCGTCTGGAAGTACTGAGTCTAATTTATCGATTGTTATAATTTTTGAACAGCCTTCTACAGATTTCCCTCTTTTATTGACACCTATGATATTTGCACCAAGTGGCTCAACAAGCTTAGCCATAGAAGATCCTAATGATCCAGTGCCTACAAGAACAATTTTTTTACCTGCTATTGGATTGCTAAATAGAGATACATATTCTTTATTTTTTTGGTTGGTGATAATTTTTGGCATGTGGTTTTGAAGCATCAAAACACTCATCAAACCATATTCACCTGCCTTCTTAGCGTGAACGCCACTACTATTTGTAATTATTAATTTATCAGATGCCCAATTAAAAGGCGATATATGCTCAACTCCAGCAGCAGTACAATGAATCCATTTTAAATTTTTTGCAATTTCTTTAAGATTTTTAGTCGGAAAATCGTAAGTAAGTAAAATTTCTGAACTAGCTAGAGATGAATTAAAATTATCTTCATCCCAATCAATAAAAAAATCTACTTTCTCTCTGATTTTGGGTTCTTTTTCTAAAACTTTGTCGATATGTTCTTTAGTTATAGTAAAGTTTTTTTCACCTTCCAGGTCACAAGGAAATGTACCAGGACGTCCATGGTTATTTTTAATATGAATTTTAATTTTTTTATTATCTTTCAAAATTTCCTCTTTCTTCCATTTCTTGAAGGTTTTTTATAATACTATCGTCACGTTCTTTTAATGGCATGTCTTCTGAATCAAATTGCATTTCTATTACAGATGAACAAATTAACTTAACAAATTCTCTATCATTTTTATTTCTTTTGGGTGCTCTCAATACAGTATCCTGTCCGTTAGTTCTTATAGCTTCTCCTTTAATTTTTTGTGGTTGTGGTGGTTCTTGTCCTTCTTCTAAACTCTTAATTAAATTTTTAATTCTACGTCTATAAATCATAACACCTTTATCTGTTGGCATTAAATGTTCTCCTTTATGACTGCTAATTGATCCCATTCCTTCTACTGCCTCTGCATCACCTGGATTTTTTTGCTTTTCTTCTAAAGTTCTGTTTACAATTTCTCCAGCTTCAATTTTTTCAAAACCTTCTTGATTATTATATTCTATAGGATCTCCTCTTTCACCAAAGTTTGCCCATGCTAAAGCTACACAATGATAATCATCAACAGGAACTACCCATCTTGTAAAAGAACTTCTACCAAAATATCTACTCTTAGTTCCATCTGCGGCAAAAGCTGCACCAGCTTGAGTAAAATTTGGTAAAATTAATTCATTTACTCTAATCCAGACATTGTCATCTATTCGTCTCGTGTTGCATCCAAGATATTGTATACCTCTTTCATAAAATTCTATTTCTCCAACTTCAGCAAAGCCTTCAGAAAATTGAATTCCAGAACTTTGACCATGCAAAAAAGATGTGTGCACTGGATCCATGATTGCGTCAAGTACCTGAATCCAATTACAGTTGTAATCTATGCGATACGGACTTGATGTATTTCCAGGTATTTCAAATGCATCATAATGTGGAAATTCTGGCAACTTATCCATCGGTCCTAAATATGAAAATACTAAACCATTAAATTCAACTACGGGATATGCTCCAAGTTTAAATGTTTCTCTTATTGTTGCTGCTGGTTTAGAAGAAGGATCCTCACCAGGAGTTTCAAGAATTTCACCATTTGGAGAAAATAACCAACCATGGTAACAGCATCTAATGCCTTTATCTTCAGTTTTTCCATAGGCCATAGATGCTCTTCTATGAGGACAGGCTTTATGAACTAAACCTATATTTCCTTTGGTAGTTTTAAATATGACTAAATCTTCACCTAAAATTCGGATTTCTTTAGGAGTTTTACTAACTTCAGAAGTTAAAGCTACAGGATGCCAATAGCGTCTAAGATATTCTCCACAGGACGTCTTGGAATCTGTTTGTGCTAATTTTTCATCTATTTTTGGCACAATTGCTTGTTTGTAGCCTCTAAAATCTTGGTCATTAAAATTTCTATTAACCATAAAATCTGTTCTTTAAAACTATTCTATTGTAAATCTTAATATTCTCAATTAGGGTTTTCAATATAATAATAATATTTTTTAAGACGAGTAGCCTATGTCACGAGAAAGAAATTCTATAAAAATTAAAAAACCTAAAAATTTAAATACTATATTTGGGTTACCTGCTAAATCTTATACCGATGAAGATTTTTGGAAAAAGGAATGTAATACTGTTTTGTCAAATGGATGGTTATTTGTAGGTTTTTCTCACGAGCTTAAAAAAAGTGGTGATGTTATTCCTCTGCTCATTGCTAGTAAGCCTATATTACTTGTTAGAAATAATAATAACGAAATTACTGCTTTTCATAATGTTTGTAGTCATCGATGTTTGAAATTAGTTGATGAAAAAAAAAATGTAGGAAAAGTTATTCGATGTCCTTACCATTCTTGGAGTTATGATTTAGAAGGAAAATTAAAGGCTGCACCTCATATAGGTGGCACAAATAAACACAAGCCAGAAGGTTTTAATTTCTCAGATCATGGATTAAAACCAATTAAAATTCATATTTGGCATGATTGGATTTTTGTTAATTTTAACGGTAAAGCAAAAAAATTTGAAGAATATGCTAAGCCCCTAATTAAAAAATTTAATGATATTGATTTAACAAAATTAAGATACGTTGCAACTTTAAATTTTGGAAAAATAAATACTAACTGGAAGTTTCTTATTGAAAATTTTATTGAACCTTATCATGTTCAGTTTGTTCATAAAACAACTACTAACCAACCTTTGAAAGATCATTACACCTTTGTTGATGGTAATTGTTACGGAAGTGGCATTGACGTTGTGAATGAAGATGAAAAGAATAGTAGTGCGCTATCTGTTACTTCAAGATATTTATCACTTTTTCCAAATTTTATAATAGGGACTTACTTTCCAAATCAAGTTGGCGTCTACCTGAATATACCAATAAGCCCTGGAGTAACTTCACAAAAAAGAATAATCTATACAACTGATGGTAAAGATATGAATAAAAAAGAAATTCAAATAACAAAAGATATTTGGTGGAGTGTTCATAAAGAAGATCATGAAATGTGTGAAAGATTACAAGAAGGTAGATCTTCCCCAGCAGCAGAAGAAGGAGGGCTATTATCCCCTGTTTGGGAAAAGGGAGTTCAAGCATTTCAAAAGCTTATTGTAGAAGCAACTATGAAGCTTTCTAAATCAACAAAAAGGAAAAAAAATGTCTAAAGAAATTAATCTAAATGGGTACCGATTGGCACATACAATGATAAGAGTTAAAGATTTAGAAGCTTCTTTTAATTTTTATTGCAAAACCTTAGGAATGAAGGTTTTAAGAAAAACAGACTATCCCGAGGGAAAATTTACAAATGCATTTATTGGTTATGGTCTTGAGACAGAATCCCCTTGTCTAGAGCTTACACAAAACTGGGATCAAAAAGATGATTATGACAAAGGTAATGGGTGGGGGCATGTATGTATTGAGACACCCGATGTTTATAAGGCTTGCGACGACCTTGCCAAACTAGGTATAAATATTACACGTAAACCAGGTCCTATGAAACATGGAACTAGAGTAATTGCATTCTGCGAAGATCCAGATGGATATAAAGTAGAATTAAATGAACCAATAAAAGTATAAAACTGAAAGGAAATACGAATGTCAAAAAAACCACAACTATATAAGTTTAAAGATATTGAAAATAGACTTCATACTTTAGAGCCTGGTAAGAGCTACATTAAACCATTTGTGACCAGTAAAGTAAGTGACACTATGTGTGGAGGATTAAATTTTTTAAATAAAGTTTCTGTACCATGGGATTTAACTTGTGATGAAATTATCTATTGTATGGAAGGAACTTTTCGTTTGACTTGTGATGGAGAGTCTTTCATTTGTAACCCTGGAGATGTACTTTATGTTCCAAAGGACAATCATATAGCTTACGAATGTGATGAAAAATGTGTAATATTTTATGCTGCTTATCCACATGATTGGAAACAACAAGCAGGTATAACATTTGTTCCTGGAATAGACCCTGAGGATATGCCACAATAATTAAAGAATTAAAGGAGATCAATATGAACAAAAATGAAAAGATCTATTATGATAATTTTAAAGATGCAGTTGAGCGTAATAAAAAAAAATTACCCGCTGTTCATGAAAGACTAAAAAGTGCTGGCGTAAAATACGTTCTATCAAGCTGGATTGATCTCCACGGTATTCCAAAATCAAAACCTGTTCCAATGACTGATTTTGAGCCTTTGTGCTTAGGAAAAGGACCTCAGTTTGCTGTTCATTCCATCTCTTTTGTTCCTGAACTTACACCTGCAGATTCTGATCAAGTAATGTTACCAGATTTAGATTCAGTTTACATTTGCCCATGGGATAAAACTACTGCAATAATCTTTGCTGATCTTTTTTGGGAAGACAGACCTTATAATGTGTGTCCAAGACAAGCTTTAAAACGTGCAATGCAAAAAGCGCAGGATCAAGGCTATAAAGGTATGGCTGGCATAGAACCTGAATTTATTGCTATGAAATATGATGAAGATGGTCAACCTATTAAAGCAATTGATACAGATCCTAACAAAGGAATTAGACCAAGACGTCAAGCTTTTGGTTACGATGTAGAACATACATTAGATTCAATGCATTTTTTAAAAGAGTTAATAGATATTTTAAATGATCTAGGCTGGATGATACACGATGTTGTTGCAGAAGGTGCCTACTCTCAATTCGAACTAGATTTTCATTATACAAATCTATTAGAGATGGCTGATAGATTAGTTTTTCTTCGAATACTTTTAAAAGAGATCGCTAAAAAACATAATATGTTTATTACATTTATGCCAAAACCAACAATAGGGGATTGGAGATCTGGAGCTCATATAAATTTTTCAATGATTGATAAAGATGGAAAAAATGTTTTTGATGGTGGAAATAAATTTTCAAAAGAATGTATATTTGCAGTTGGAGGATTAATGAAACACTCAGAAGCTCTAACTTCAATTACTTGCTCAACTGTAAATTCATATAACGGTTTAGTTCCAAGAGTTGGTGGATTTGAAGGTGGAACGGTTACTTGGGCGCCAACAAATATTACTTATGGACATAATAATAGATCTGCACAATTTCGATTACCTCAAAATAGATATTGTATTGAAAATAGAGCAGCAGATATGACAATGAATGTGTATCTAGCACTTTCAATGACAATTTCTGCGGCTATTGAAGGGATTGAAAAAAAAATACATCCAGGTGAACCAACAGATCAAGATTTATACAATATGTCAGAAAGTGAATTTAAAAAACTTGGAATTAAAAGACTTCCACGAAATTTACTAATAGCGACTGAAGCTCTTAAAAATGACAA
>Ga0209709_10001919_pt1 | contig 18651 bp, 3 predicted proteins | sample ArcticOcean_MG_C_2_FD_187435 | JGI IMG/M metagenome (GOLD analysis project Ga0209709, IMG submission 187435) | Marine microbial communities from western Arctic Ocean - ArcticOcean_MG_CB4_136 (SPAdes) (version 2) | ecosystem: Environmental > Aquatic > Marine > Oceanic | place: Arctic Ocean... | reverse complement strand
ACGTTTATTAATTGCAATGGAAAAAAGAGGTTTAATTATTAGGTCAAAAAATCCAAATGATGGCCGTAGTGTTCTCATTCACCTTACCCCTTTTGGGAGACAAAAAAGAGAGGATTCAAAAGCTGTGGTATTGAATTTTAACGACGAATTAAATAACAAGTTATCAACGCAAAAAGTGAAACATTTTTTTGAAGTAATACAAGGTATTAAAGAAACAACACTTCAATTTGAATATTTTAAAGAAGACACACTAAGACAAATTTAAAAAAAACGAAATGCAAGAATTAAAAGAGCAAATCTGGATTAAAGGAGGCAGTTTTATAACTGATAATCAAGAACCTCATGAAGTATTTACTCCTGAAGATTTTTCTGAAGAACAACTCATGATGAAAGAAGCTGTTCAAGAATTCATAGACCGTGAAGTATGGCCAAATAAAGAACGTTTTGAGAAAAAGGATTATGCCTTCACCGAAGAGCTAATGAGAAAAATTGGTGAAATGGGATTTTTAGGTGTTTCAGTCCCTGAAGTTTATGGTGGCTTAGGGATGGATTTTGTGTCTACCATGCTTGTATGTGATTATATTTCTGGTGCTACTGGATCACTGTCAACAGCATTTGGAGCTCATACTGGAATTGGGACACTACCTATTACACTTTACGGAACAGAAGAGCAAAAGAACAAATATGTAACAAAACTTGCAACAGGCGAATGGTTTGGTTCTTATTGTTTAACTGAGCCAGGAGCTGGTTCAGACGCTAATTCCGGAAAAACAAAAGCAGTTTTATCAGAAGATGGGACCCATTATTCTATTACAGGACAAAAAATGTGGATTTCAAACGCAGGGTTTGCAAGTGTTTTAATTGTATTTGCAAGGATAGAAGATGATAAAAATATAACTGGTTTTATTATTCCAAATGATCCTTCAAATGGAATAACTATGGGAGACGAGGAAAATAAACTTGGAATACACTCTTCCTCAACTCGCCAAGTATTTTTCAGTGAAACCAAAGTTCCCGTTGATCACATGCTGGCAGGACGTGGAGAAGGATTTAAAATTGCCATGAATGCCTTAAATGTGGGTCGAATAAAATTAGGGATTGCATGTCTAGATGCTCAAAGAAGAGTTATTACAGCAGCAGTGAAATATGCAAATGAACGAATTCAATTTAACACTCCTATTGCTCAGTTTGGAGCGATTAAAGAAAAATTAGGGTATATGGCTAGTTCCTGCTATGTAGGAGAATCTGCAGGTTATAGAGCTGCAAGTGATGTAGAAAAAAGAATTCAATCCTTTATTTCGGAAGGATTATCGCACCAAGAAGCAGAATTAAAAGGAGTTGAAGATTTTGCAATAGAGTGTTCTATTATAAAAGTTGGAATCTCCGAAGACATTCAAAATGCAGCAGACCACGGTATACAAATATTTGGAGGCATGGGATTCTCTGCAGACACTCCAATGGAATCTGCATGGAGAGACTCACGAATTGGCAGAATATATGAAGGAACCAATGAAATTAATAGGATGCTCTCTGTCGGTATGCTTTTAAAGAAAGGAATGAAAGGACAATTAGATCTAATGCCGGCTGTAATGAAAGCTGCAGCATCTATAAATGAAAATACAGTAATTCCAGATACTAACGCTCCACTAGCAGAGGAAATGAGACTGCTTACAAACTTTAAACAGATATTCACAGTACTGACTGGAAATGCTGCACAAAAGTATGGTGATAAACTAGACAAGCACCAACAGCTTCTTCTTGCGCTAGCAGATATTTTGATTGAAATTTATTTTACAGAATCTGGAATATTAAGAACCTTGAAAAACTGTGACCGATCTGGAGTAGATAGTCAAAAAATACAAATTGCAATGACTAAAGCCTACCTTTATGAAGCCACAGACACTATTGCAAGAAAAGGGAAGGAAATAATTTTAAACATGTGTGATAAAGAAGAACAAAAACAAATGATGAGTGTATTGCATAAAAAATTACAGTACCAAGAATGGCCAGATTTAATTGATCTGAAAACTAAAATTGCAGATAAACTAATAGAAGAAAATAAATACTGCTTCTAATAATTTTACAATAAAAAGCCGATACCCAAGTATCGGTTTTTTTAGTACTTTAAAGTAAAATTATAAACATGAAATATTGGTTATTATTCCTTATAATCTTTTGTCTATCAAAGTCTAGCGCTCAAAATCAACAAGTACTCTATGATATAATTGAAAATACCTCATCTGCTAAACTTGAGGAGAGTATTCGAATCTTAGCAAATTTTGGTACAAGACATACTCTAAGTGACACCTTATCTGAAACTAGAGGGATTGGAGCTGCAAGACGATGGATAAAAAATGAGTTTGAAAGTATTTCAAAAAACTGCGGAAACTGTCTAGATGTTTTTTATCAAAAAAACTATTTCACCCCCAAAGATGGAGATCGTATCGTTAAACCTGTTTGGATTAATAATGTATTAGCTATTCAACGAGGAAAAATTCACCCAAATCGTTTTATAATTATGAGTGGGGATATTGATTCGCGTATTTCTGATCCTACAAATTATATAGATGATTCGCCCGGAGCAAATGATAATGCAAGTGGAATGGCAGGGACAATCGAAGCCGCTAGAGTTCTTTCAGAATATACATTTGAAAGCAGCATACTATATGTTGGACTCGCTGGTGAAGAACAAGGTCTTTTTGGAGGAAAAGGTTTAGCAAAACATGCTAAAGAAAAAGGATGGGAAATTATTGGTGTCCTAAATAACGATATGATTGGAAATATTACAGGCGTAGACGGAATAATTGATAATCGAAGTTTTAGAATTTTTTCTGAACCCGTACCTGCAAACGAAACAGAAAAAGAACGAAAGGCACGCCGGTTTTATGGAGGAGAAGTAGACGGTATATCAAGACAATTAGCACGATATGTCCACAAGAATGTGAAAAAATACATGCCTGAAATGAATCCTATGATGATTTATCGTTTAGACCGTTTTGGTCGTGGTGGCCATCATCGTCCTTTTAATGACCAAGGCTTTGCAGGAATTAGAATAATGGAAGCTCATGAAAACTATGATATGCAGCATCAAGATATTCGTTTAGAAAATGGAATTGCCTATGGTGATATAATTGAAGGTGTTAATTTTAATTATGCTAAAAAGCTCACTTCAGTTAATGCAATTAATTTAGCAAGTTTAGCGTGGGCACCGCCTTCAATTAAAAAATTATCGATTGGAGGAATTGTTGAAGCATCTGTTAAATTTAAATGGGAAAAAATTCAAGATCCAAATGTGATTGGTTATAAAATATACTGGCGTGAAACCACAAGCCCTACTTGGCAAAATGAACGTTTTGTAGGTGATATAAATAAGTATACTTTAAAAGGAATCGTGATTGATAATTTTTACTTTGGAATTGCTACTGTTGGAAAAAATGGATTTGAAAGTCCTGTAGTATTTCCAAATGGGATTTTTAGATATTAATAATAATTATCAATGCTTATTCTTCTATAATCTCCTCTTTTATTTCTTAAATAAGGACTAAAATCAAAAGTCAGAAACACCTCTATAGTACTAGGAGAATATACAGTGGTTTTTAGAGGATTTTGGAATGGAAAATTATACAATGCACCAAACTCAAAATTTTCATAAGCTAAAGCTACCGATAAACCGATATTTGTAAATCCAAAATCCTGAGTCTTTTTAAATTGTTGATTTAATCCAATAGAAAATTCTCCCAACTGGGCTTCCTGTGATAAATAAATATCAAAATTTTCTCCCATCTTAGAAGCATTAATAAAAGCTAGAATAGTAGAATACCTTGGCAAAATTGACCTATCATACGGATTCACATCGAACTCATATCCTCCTTGTACAGAAAATCGAATAGGAAGTTTATTAACTTCACTTTCAAAATAAGAGTTATTAGGTTGATTTAGGTGCTTTAAGCTCAATCCAACTAAATAGTTATAAGAGTGAACTAAAAAAGAAGCCCCTAAATCTAAATAATTTACATTACCAATTAAAGCAGCGAGAGGGTCTCTTGAATCAGTTTGTAAATATCCTGAAACAAGAGAAAGCTGATCCTCAAAAACTAATCTTGAATTATTTATTCTTGCACTTCCAGAACCAATCGAAATAGACGGCAAAAAATACACGTCATTATCTACTTGAATTTTATAGATATAACTTAAAGTTGGCATGGTATTTACCAAACCTACATTATCCATAGATAGAGAATATACATCTAATCCAATACTAAAATTATCATTGTCAAAAGAAATAGCTCCAAAAAAATACCTGCTATTAATTGCATCATTACTAGCTATACTGACAGTGTTATATAACACTCCAGTTTTATTAATATTATTCATTCCAAAAGCACTTGGATTCACTTTTTGCATAAAGCGAGAGTGACTTACTATAACATCCTCCTGTCCGTATCCTTCAGAAAAGAACAACAGTAAAATACAAAATGTTAGTAACCTCTTTTTCATATTAGCGAAGTATGATAAATGTACCATCTCTAAATACATCCTCATTATCAATTGTTTTCCCTGTAATAGTATATACATAGTATGGTGCAAAGGATGTTAGATCCAATGCTGACCAACCAATGAGTGAAACTCCAGGTTTATTAGGATCACTCCCAACAGCTCCCTCTTCTTCATAAATCAATCCACCGGTAGAATCATATATTCTTAAGAATACTTCACTTAAACCATTAAATACTGGTCTAAAAGTTGAATTATGAATGTCTCCGTTAGGCGTAAATACATTTGGAACTAAAATGCTGTAACCTTTACCAATTTTTATATTCTTTGTTAGTTCTTCAAGGCAACCTATATCATTGTATATCCTAAGTTTAGATAGATAAGTTCCAGAAATTGCATATTCATGTAAAATAGGATCCGGAGTATTTCTCTCAATACGACCTGTTTCAGTTCCATCACCAAAAATAAATTCAAAAGAATCGTATTCATCTTGTGAAAGATCTACAAAGGTAATGTCTTCTCGAGCCAAGAAAGTACCTGCTAGTTCAAAATTTGATGACGTAAAGTCATACAGCGGAGTGCCATTACCTGTCCTAATTTCTCTAGATATACCACAATTAGCGGCATTATAAATTTCGAGTGAAGCAATCTCTACTGGGTTATTAATATATATCACATACTGATTATCTCCAACTTTATCAAATGTTGCTGGTAAATTATTATAGAAGAAAGTTAAAGGCCCTGTGTTACCATCAAATACATCTATAAATATTTCTCCAGATTGACCGCTACATAAAAATTCATTTACTACTGGACCCTCTCTAATTTCTAATACATTTTCATTCTCAACTGTAATAATTCCAGATATATTATTGGGCTCAGTATTATTATCACAAGCTGTAACATCAATTGCAGAAATAGTATAACGATATAAGCCTTCAGCTAAATTATTCAGATCTAAATAACCAGTATAATTAGGGTTCCCATTAGTTCCATCTAGAGGAGACCAAACGGCAACATTAGATGAAGAATTCACCATTTGAATACGTGTACTTTTGGAAACAATATTAAGCAATAATATAGCCTGTGATTCAGTGGTAATAATAATTTGATTTGAATTAGAACCATCAACATTAGCAATGAAAAGAGTTGATTGATCAATAATATTTGCAAATTCACTAATAACAGAGGCAATTGGTTCATCCTCTACTTGTGTTACATACGAAAAGGGCTGATCATTTAATTCAACAGTATAAACCTCTAAACTATCACCTGCTTTAACTCCCTGGAATAATAATTTTTGCTCAAATCCAGTTGTTGATGGTGCTTGAATATCCCATTTGATTTCATAAGGAGGAACAGCTTGTAAAGGATCAACTGCGCTTACAGCCAAATTTATTTGTCCATCTTCTGCGTCTATCACACAACTTATCGGCTGAGAAAGTTCAGAACCAGTAGCTCCTCCTGTTCCTGCTATAACTAAATCATTTAGTTGTCGTAAAAAATTAAATTCTATAGGAGATGTAGCTCCAGCTTCATCTTGAAGAGTACATCCATTAGCATCTGTTATCAACAATTCATAGCGACCTGCAGAAGGGCTAAAGTTAACATTGTTACTTACAGAATTAATAGAAACAACTTGTTGTGACGTGTCTTGTGGGTAAAAGGTCCAGCCTAAACTATAAAAAGAATCTCCAGCTAAGTTGACAAATGGAGTTCCACCATCTATCAATAAGGCATCAAAGAATTCATCTTGATAGGTTTCGAAACATGGATCTATTTCAAATTCAGTTTCTCCAGAATAGGTAATCCCTGCTTGTTGTTCAATGGAGAAGTTAAGTACAATTACACATTCTGTTTGAATGTTTTTAACAACTAACTCATAATCTCCTGGGATTATGTTGTCAATCAATATTGTATTAGTTTGTAAATTAGGAGTATATGAAGTTCCAACAGTTGCAGCTGCTGCAGAAGTAACTGAACTTGTAGTACTAGTTGAAGCTCCTGAAAGTGATGAGGTTGTGGTTCCAGTAGAGAAGGAAACGGTTCCGTCAACCGTGCTTTCTAGTATATTAGAATTTAAGGTTAGTTCAAAAGCACTAGGGTCTGGAATTAAATTATAGGTTCCATTTGACAATCTAAAACGTAGAGTTGAGGTAGGAACAGTACAAGTAATTTCATCAAATTCAATGCCTGCAAACTGAAGTGCCTGAGGATCATCTACCGTAAAGGTATTTCCACCTAAAACATTTTGAACTAAGCTAGCCCCACATCCAGAACCGTCTTTTATGAGTCCACGATATATTCCTGCCTGAAGATCTTCTATTTTTTCTAAACCTGCTGCTCCTGCTACTTCTACCCATGCAGACTCTGAAACTTGAGATATATTCGAAACAGAAATATTTAAGGTCCCACTTGCCGTTGAAAAATCTGATACATTATCTATAATCTGACCTCTAACACTAATAGTAGAACCATTGAGGGTTGCACTATAATTTGGAAGGGCATTAATTTTATCAGCTAAATTAGCTGCAACTTCAGCTAAAGTACTTAGTGATGCAGAAGCAGTACCACTCGCATCAATTGTTTCTGAAACACTACCGCCAATTAAAATTCCAACAGTAGATAAATCAACCCCTACTACCGTCCCATTTACTGAAATTTTAAACTCCTCTAAGTTTATGGAAGTACGACGTTGCCAAAGTGGATATCCCGAAACTTCTCCATCTCCTTTTAAGAATGTTTTTATGTTAATTGAAGCTCCTGAATTTCCTCCGTTAAATGAGTTCAGAGTACAATCAGTTCCGGCTACAACTTCAGCAGTTGCCGCTAAGTTATCTGCTCCCTCATTAGCTATTGTCATAGTAATATTTTGAGAACAGCTACCACTTCCGTCTGTAACAGTTACTACATAATCACCTACAGAAACTAAATTATCTATAATGAATGAAGATACCCCTCTTTCGTGTGATGTATTTAATGAATAGCTTCCACCAGGGCCCACTACTCTAACCTGATATAATGTTGTTGCTACAGCCGATCCATCAACTATTTTTTCTGAACCTCCAGTGACATTGACTTCAAAAGAACCAGTACCTCCGCTACATGGTATTAATATTATTTCTCCTTTGCTGAGCGCTAATGCTCCTCCAACAGGCTCCGAAATTGTTACTTGACTACTCAGAGTGACGGGATTACAGCTAGAATCAGAAGAATCTTTAATCACAATATTGTACTGCCCCGGAGGAAGATTAGACTCTGTGTGTGTATTATTACCACTACTTAAAGGAGTACTTGGTGTACCGCCAGTAAGTGAATAAAAATAAGGAGCTATTCCACCTGTTACTGTAAACTGAATAGAACCATTATCTTCTCCTGCACAAACTATATTTTGGAAGGTAACAGTTGAGACCAAAGAAACTGGATTAGGTCCTGAAATTGTAATATTGGCCTCAATAGCAGGGCAATCGTCCGCAATTGAGCCATCATAAACAAATACTTTATACTGACCAGAAGTGCTAATAGTTGAAGGAATTTCTGGAGCGATTCCTGGAATTAATAAACCACTATTGTTTGATATCTGAATTGTTCTAGATGCAACTGAAGTTGAGCTCGACGTACTTGTTTGAGGAATAAATTCCCAAACGTATTCATAGGTTCCACCTCCGCCAGTTGGAACATACTCTAATCTCCCAAGCCTTCCATCAGAACATAAATTGGTAGTGATATTTGTAGCAGTAGCCCAGCTACCTGCCAGGGTATTTCCTGCTGGAAGAATAATTACAGGATCGGTAATAGTTAATGTACAATTAAGTGACTGATCCGTTATGGTTAAAGTATAGGTACCGTCTGAAGCACCCACCAGATTTTTAGTAAAGTAGCTTGTACTATCATCTGTATTTGTCCAAGAATACAAGAAACTTCCTGAACCTCCTGTTATTGCTCCATTAGCAATAGAAATATTTCCACCTTCATTAATACATTGTTCATCGATAACGGAAATTTGATTTTCATCAATTGCTAAAAAAACATCCACAGGACCAACCATTAAAGAGGTGAAGTCATTACAGAAGTTATCATAAATATTCACTTTGTAATTTGCCCCCTCATCTAAAAGAACCCCGTTGAAAGTGAAAATAAAAGATTGAGTTACCGTTGAAGCTACAAATTCCTGAGTTGTTACTGTTGTTGAATAGGTTCCATCTACTGCTAATTCATAAAGAATACCTTTTATTTTTGGCCCGGCAAGCCCTAATTGAGTGGGGGTAAAATAAGAATCAACGGGTAAAGAAATTCCACCATCACAAGTGAAAGAGACTGTCCCAATTGTTGTAGAAGGTTCTTCAATCGTAAAACTAGTTGATGCGGAAGGGCAGCCATTTACATTTACTATTAAGTTATAGGTTCCTGCTGAAAGACCATTAAGACTTAAACTATTTCCAATAGCTGACCCTCCAGATGTCCATGTATATGCATAACTAATGGGCTGATTACTTATTTCGTTAGCAATAACTGTAGTTCCTGTAACCGTTGATGAAACAGAATTTCCTGAAGCTGTAAAAGAAACTCCTGGCACATCAGCAGTTAATTTAATTGATGGAGGAGTTGTTGAAGAAACTACTAAAGCAGTAACATTGGCTGCATTTGAAGCATCATTAATTTCATCTGCTAAGTCATTCAAAATAGTTACTGTAGCTGTACCCCCAGAAGCTACTGTAATAGAATAGTTAATACTTTCTATAAAGAGTGAAACTACATCACCAGCATTAAGAGTAGTACTTGTTACTAATGTGAGTTTATCAACTTGAGCACCAGCAACTTGTCCACCTGTTATGCGTTGTAAAAGTTCAGAAGTTGGTATTGTAGGTATGATTATAGAACCATCATTTCCTCCAGGACAACTAACATGAATCATATCATTACTTATAATGTAAGCTTGATTAACTACAGGGATAGGTGCTACTTGAATTGTACCGCTAATAGTGTCTGTGAACACACAAAATGGTGGAGAAGCGGAAGTGCTTGTGGCCGTAATAATATAGGTGTAATTAGTTAAAACTGTATCAGCCGTAGTGATAGCCCCTGAGAGTATATTAGTATTTCCATCGAGAGTTGGTCCAGGAGTTCCAATTGGACTTCCACTTGAGTTATACCATTGTATGGTTTCTAAAACATTATTACCTGAGGCAATAGAATAGTTAATATTTTGAATATTATCACCCGAACAAAGTGCCTCCGAACCTACTTGGTCTTGAGTTATGGGTGTATCAACTGATATTACAACCTTTGGCTCAATAGTTATTTGACCTGATAAACTTGCATTAAGTTGATTACATGTATTGCCTGTTGTTGAAATGGTATAACTGTAAACCGTAGTTACCGTGACATTTGTAGAAAGTGTACCACTAATGGTGAAGGTATTTGTCGCTGTATTAGTGATATTAACACCTGGATCAGAAGGAGACCACACTATGCTATATCCTGTTGCACCTCCTGATAAGTCAAATATAATTGGAATTAAGGCAGATTCATCACATACGTTTTGAATTGCGGCACCAGAGGAGCCATTTAATGCTATATAATGGTTTGGCTCAACTGTAATTGTTCCTGAAATCACAGCCGTTGGATTACAAGTATTACCAGTAGTTGTTATTATGTAAGGGTACGATGTTATAGTTGTAACTCCTGTGGCTAATGTTCCTGAAATCGTAAAGGTGTTAGTACTTGAAATGTTACTTACTGACAACCCTGTTGGAGCTGCCCCACCATTTGTCCAAACTATTCCATAATTTGTAGCACCACCTGAAAGCTGAAATTCAATAAGACTAAGATTAGAATTGTCGCAAACTACTTGATCAACAGTTGTTGTAGTCGTTGATGTAATAAAATGATTAGGATTAACTACCAATATTATAGTTTGTGTAACAACATCTGTATTTACTCCTGTAGTTTGAATTGTTAAACTTATGGTAGTTGTTGTTACCAATTGTGTCTGAATAGTTCCTGTTACTGTTAAAGATCCAGTGACTGGTTGAATTTCACTTATTCTAATATTTGAATCAAAAACCGACAATATTGATCCCGAAACACTAGGTATATTTTCTTTTATTCTAAAGACATAATCTTGAGAATTTGCAGACAATGTTATTGTTGTTCCATTAACTTGAGTTGTTAATTTTGTATTTGTACTTGAAATTGTAGCAGCTAATCCAGATGCAATAGTACCAGAAGTAGTTGAAGAAGTTGGTGTTGTATAACTATAAGTAACAGCGGAACCATCCTCATCTGTTATTTGAATCTGATACACTTCACTTGCAACAGAGGAATCTGCTACTATATTGATTTCAAATGTGGGTGTTGTTTCATAAGAAAGAACCTTAGTTAATCCTAAAGGTAATGTTGGAGTTGGAGTTAAGGTTAGGGTTAACTCTTTAATTCCAATGAAATCAAATACTAAATTAACAGGATCAGCTTGACAAATTGTTGTTGTATTTGGAACAATAGTTGTGACTTTTTCTGCTGGAATTCCAACAATACTCCCGTCAAATGTAATCACAGGAATATCAGCTGTGGAAGTAACAGTTGAAATTCTGTAATAATAAGTAGTAGGTGTGGTAACTCCAGCTGGAAGTAAAAGTGTTCCAGAGAGCGTTAATGAGGTTACATTTGCAAAATCTGGATAAGGGATTAGGGTTAGCCCAAGGGGGGAACTACTAAGTGTATTTCCAAAATTATCTCTCCATTCAATTGAATATGAAAATTCAGCTGGATCGATATCAATTGTCATGGGGTCCATTTCAGTACCTGAATAAACGTCTTGATTAATAGTTGATGCGGAAGTTGTTAATGTCAAAAGTATTTCAGGTTTAACTATTATGGTTCCTAAATATAAAATTTGATAACAATTTGGGGAAAGGTTTGTTTTGCTTTCTACCATAATTTGATATGGATAGGAAGTGACTGCAGCAGGAATAATTGAAGGATTTGGTAATCCTGATAATGTTAGTGTGGTTCCCGAAGTAGAAAGAGTTAGCCCAAGGTCATCTCCTCCAGGCCAGGTAATAGTTGCATTTGAATAATACGAACTATAATCAAATTCAATATCATCAATAGCTTGATTCACAAAAACTGTTTGTGTTACTAAACCGGATAAAACTACTTTATTAAGGTAGTGCGGATAAACGGTTAATGTTCCTGTTACAGTTAAGGCAGCACTTGAACCACATGAATTAGCAGTAGTTGTAGCAGTATATGTATAGACTGTCATTGTCGTGACATTTGTTGCCTGATTTGGTAACCATGAAAAAGTAGAAGCCGCTATAGTTGTTCCAGTTCCATAGGGTGGGTAATATGTTCCTGATGAAACTGCACTAAATTCTATTACAGGAGAACCTCCTGATACTAGAAAATCTATTGTTTCAGTTGAAAAACCATCACAAACTATTAAGTTAGTTTTAGAAGAGGTAACAGAAATACTAGCCAACGGATCTACATCTAAAGTGTAGGTCACTAGTGCTGAAGTTGCAACTCCATTACAATAATTACCTCCATTAGTGATTACATTAAATTGAAATGTTTCTCTGGCTGCTCTTATAGGTGTTGATGATAAGGTTGGAGTACCTGTAATTGTAAGTAAATTTGGCGCTCTAGACATGTAGGGCTCATCAAAACTAAATGCTGAACCATTTGAAGATCTTCCCTCTACAGCAAACGTCGTTCCACTAACTAAACCAGTTAATACAATGAAATTTCCGTCTATAGTTGAGGTTGCAACTGTACTTGAAACTGCAGAACTTAATAGTGCAAGAACCATAGTTGCGTTGTAATTAGATGTTAAAGAGGCCGTTACGGTAAATACTTCATCATTTATATACAAAGAATAAAATTCCGTAGTATCAGTAGAAGTTAATCCAGCCATAGAATCAAAAGTAATTGAAGCTATTTGAGTTCTAAATGTGGTTGAGGTTGTTAAAGCCAGACCGTTTAAGTCTTGAATGGTGGCACTTATAGAATTAGATCCCCAAAATTCATATTTTATTGGTTCTATTGCCTCTCCTTCACAAATCAATTGAGATATGTCAGGGATAGCAACTAGTTCAGGTCTTAAGTAATCTCTAGGATATACAGTAATAGATCCATTTTGGGTTGCCTCGTCACATAAATCACCGTCTGAAGAAACCACATAATTATAAACACGGGTATTCCAATTGTTACTTAAAATACTACTACTTAAGGTAAATGTGGAGGAAGCTACATCATAGTTACCAGAAACATTACTGGGCAAGTCAGCTGATATTATAACGTCTGATCCGGAATCAAGATCAGAAATTGACCAAACTACAGGGTCTATTGATTCATTATAACAAACATCTTGATTTAAAGTGGTCAGGCTAGAGGTAAGAGTTATTGTAGCATCACCATTTATTATTAGATTAACTAAAGCTTGACCTTCTTCTTCACATCCAGAATCTAATACAACGCCAATTTTAAATTGATAAATACCTTCAGGAATATATCCAGTTAATCCTCTGACTTCAATTTGCGAATATATCTGATCATCCAAACTATAATTTATGGCAAGATCAATAGCAGAATTTACATCATTTGTGTAAATAGTATAATAATAACCTGCATTACTGGTTACTGTCAAATTATTTGTAGTACTGTTATACACAGCATTAAGGTTACTGTTTCCATCTATAATAGAAGCTAACTTTCCGGCTACACTATCTGAAGATTCATCAACAGCTGCTTCAATTCTGTAATCATAATCATTAATAGTTATGGTAATAAATCTTGAAAATAGAAGATTAGTTGTTTCATTAAAAGTAACTGTAGCAACTTGACTTTTTGGAATAAATTGTGCATCAATATATTGTGCATAAATTGAAGTAGCGCTATTTACATCAGTAACAACTACTCCCTGAACCGATCGTCCTACAACGTCATAAATTATATCAACAATATCTGTTTCATTTTCACAAATCTCTTGAGTAGTTGCTCCTAAATTATTACTTGCGACAATTAACCTTGGATTATTTGGAATCACTATTGCAAAATCTCTGATCCACTCTGCTTCTGTTCCACTACACCCCTGAGGCACTGCCTTAAGGTATAAAACTCCTGAGGCGGTATTTGACCAATTAATTTCTAAGTCTCCTGCTCCAAAATTAGACTCAACTTTATAAAAGTTTGTAGCATTGTAAGTATCTGCAGTAAAAGTTACTGTTCCAGTTCTTATTAGCGTATTAGATGTTCTTCCAGCTGAAGCTTTTATATACCAATCAACAGGAATATCAGACTGAATAGTGGTGGTAACAATACCTGAAGCTGGAATGGGACACGTAGGTAGTCCAAGTTGTGTAATATTTGGAATTCTTTCAACAACTTGAAGTATAGTAATCACATCTGACTCAACCCAATCATTACCGTCTGTGGTTACAGGTTCAGCACAAGACGAGGGTCTTGCTCTAACTCTAGTATTACCATAGTAACCCGGTGTCCAGTCAACTACACCGTATGAATCAATTGATCCTGCGTTTGTATCTGTTAATTCCCATTCTAATGCGCCATAATTATTGGTCCCTGCAGCAGCAGATGTGAAAAACTGAGTATACCAACGACGTCCTGGAAGAAGGGCTTGAAGCTCACATGTAGGTATACCTCCTGTAGAAACCCCACAAATTGTTACACTTTTAGCAACTGGGATATTTAATGCAGGTAGAATAGGTATGTTATTTGTTTGAGATGTTTGATCTGATCTCACTACCCAAACATCTCTTTCAAAAAAGTTTGAATAAATAGTTGAACTACATGTCGAAACAGACCTTACTTTCACTGTTACCCATGCTCCATAAGTTACTGTCGCTACGAAAGATGGATTCCAAGTTATTCTAGTACCTTTTTCTTTTCCTACCCCGTTATATAATGGAGTAATCGCGTTTATTGTAGGTGAAACACTAGAAACTCCATTTTTATCTATAAATTCCCAATCTAAATATCCTCCATAATCAAGTGACTCTGCATTAAAGCATGCGAAAATATCAGTTGTAGTAAGACTACTTGTGTTAGATGGTGAAATTGTTGAATCAATACAAACGGTATTATTAAATCCTTCTGTACCATCATACCATATTGCTCCACTCCAATTTTCAGCACTATCTCTAAAAAGGTTACTGATTTCTGGTGGATTTCCACTCGTGTTAATGGTGTATTGAACATTTAAATTAGATTGGTTTCTACACCACGAATCAAGTCTTATATTAATAGTGTGATCCGAAGTAGGTACTCCAGTTATTGTCATTGAAGTTGTTCCAGAGACCATAAAACTTCCTCCTCCCAGGGTAATTAATTGAGAAGTTCCACCAAAAAGATTTATTGAAAGTCCAGAATTTAGATTACTAACTAAAACACTTGACACCCCACCTGTCCAACTTATCGGAATAGTATTTATTGCAGTTCCATCGCAAACAAATTGACCGCTAGCCCCTCCATCAATAGTTAAAACAGGTCTGTCGACAACATCAATTTTATATACTGCACTATATAATGTACAATTAGTTGCAGCATTTGTTGCTTGTAAAACATTTAATTGAAGTGATTGTCCAACTTGATAGAGAATAGTTGCTGAAACTTCAAAATTATTTGCCGCTATATCCTCAATAGAAATGATATTAGACTCAGGATGATACGTAGCAGAATAATTAGTAATATCTGAATCAATTTTATTTGCTAATGCCTCACCAATTAAATCTGTTGTACTATTTGTTGATGTAATAGTTACTGATACAGAAGATGAGCCTATTGTTATTCTAAAGGCTTCGCCGATATCTAGTGGAACAGACTCTGCAGCTGTAGGAATAAGTCTTACTGATCTATTAGTAACCATGTTTGCAGAAAGAGTAGCATCTGTATTGACAAGTTTTACTCTAAAATAGTAGTCATTATCTAAATAATATGTGTCTGATGGAGCGTTTGAATCAACTGCAAATTGATTAAATGTTTGTTCTGAATCATCTATATCTGTAACGGTAGACCAAGTAAGTCCATTTCTCGACATTTCCCAAGTAGCGACTAAACCGGGGTAATTAGTATTATCATATATATTATTATCTGCTGAAATTAATCTTAAGTTGGGGAACCTATCACCAACACAATATGGAAAATCTGGAAGACCTGTCGCAGGTTCTATATAACCTATGTCTATAGCGTCAAAAATCTCAAAAGTAACGACATTGGTGTATGTTTCACATGCTGAAGCAGCTCCTCGATCTTCAATCACTCCTCTTCTATATAAAACATATCTAGACAAAGAACTAAGTGCAGGGGTAACAAAAGAAGAACTGTTTTCTGATGCTATTGCATTCCAACTTGAAGATACAACGGTAGCTAAGTCACTAGTTTCTGCTTTGTACCACTGGTAGGTTATTGGAAAAGTAGAGGTGACTATGCTAGTTAATCCAAGTACTGGAGGAACAGACCCTACACAATAAATTCCAGATGAATCTACAATTATTCCTGGACTTAAACTATTTAAAGTAAATTCAAAAACGTTAGAATATTCAGTTGCACAAACACTTCCAGCTGATGCTGAAGAGGTAACTCTTCTGTAAAAAGTAGTTGTAGTAATATTTGTTGGTGCACTATAAGAACTTTGGATAGCACCACTAATATTCGCAAAAGTTGCACTTACATTACTTGTTGAAGATTGCCATTGATATTGGATATTTCCAAAACTATTATCAGAAACCGTTATATTATAACTTGCTCCATTGATATCACAGGTATAAATTGTTGCTGGAGAAATTGTTCCACCCTCTATATTCTCCACATTAAATACTATTTCAGGATAAGCAGGAGGTGAATCCATAGTACAAGTTACAGTACCTATTTGAGCTAATGGTAGACGTCTAATTGTAATACTTTCGTATACATTTCCTAAAGTATTAGTAGCTAAATTTGTTCCATTTGCTCCTGCTATATTTGTCCATGTTGGATTACTTCCTGATTTATATTGCCACTGATAGGAAACAGAACCTGGACTTCCTGTAACTAAAGTAGCTGATGCGGAAGAAGCTGTACCATCGCCATAAATAGCATCATTGATTGTATCGCCATAACATAAACTTGTCGAAAATGCTGTTGTAATTGAGCCAACTGATGATAATTGGGGCATTGACACCGTTACAGTAGAAGTAGCACTACAACCAGTAGTAGGATCTGAAATTATAGTAAAGGTAGTCCCTGAACTAATCCCACTTATCGTAAAAGTAGCAATACCTGTACTACTATTTTTAACCCTCTGTTGTGATCCGTAAGTAAGGGTATAGGTCGTATTAGAAGTCTGGGTATCCGATACCGTAAGGGTAAAACTATCGGAAGGACACAGCACATCGCCCGTTAAACCGGTGGCTAATGATAATGTTGGTGGAGTACTCAATGTTATATTACTTGTTACCAGGGTGGTAGAACAACCCGCTGAAGTAACACCCTGTACACCTATGGTAGTGTTACCCACTATAGATCCAGCTGCTGCAGTATAACTAGTTCCTGTAGCTGCTTCAAAAGCACCTCCTCCTATTTTCCAGTGGTAGGTATACCCTCCTTGTGGTGAAGCTACATTGTACGTGTTTCCACCTACAGCATCTGAACAAATTGAGAAAGAACCTGTTATCGTTGGATCTACAATAGGAGCTACCGTAAAGGCTATGGAGTTTGAATATTCAACATCACAACTTACAGTACCTATTCTAGCATAGGCAGCTCTTCGTATTGAAGTATTCTGATCAATACCCATTAAAGTACTGGTAGCTAGATTTGTACCCGTTTGAGCTGGAACTATAGGCGTCCATGCCGGAGTACTTGCAGTGCTTATCTCCCAAATATAACTTATAGTAGCCGCTGAACTGTCAGCCGATAAGGTAGCACTTGCAGAGGAAGCTGTACCATCACCATAAATAGCGTCATTAATTCCATCTCCGTTACATAAACTTGTCGCAAATGTGGTGGTAACCGTACCTCCAGTACTCATTATAGGCATTAATACCGTACTTGTTGCAGTTCCCGAACAACCTGTGGCCGGATCTGCAGTAACAGTAAAGGTAGTCCCTGAGACAATCCCGCTTATCGTAAAAGTAGCAATACCTGTACTACTGTTTTTAATCGCTTGTGTTACTCCGTAAGTAAGGGTATAGGTCGTATTAGAAGTCTGGGTATCCGATACCGTAAGGGTAAAACTATCGGAAGGACACAGTACATCGCCCGTTAAACCGGTGGCTAATGATAATGCTAGTGGAGTACCCAATGTTATATTACTTGTTACCAGGGTGGTAGAACAACCCGCTGAAGTAACACCCTGTACACCTATGGTAGTGTTACCCACTATAGATCCAGCTGCTGCAGTATAACTAGTTCCTGTAGCTGCTTCAAAAGCACCTCCTCCTATTTTCCAGTGGTAGGTATACCCTCCTTGTGGTGAAGCTACATTGTACGTGTTTCCACCTACAGCATCTGAACAAATTGAGAAAGAACCTGTTATCGTTGGATCTACAATAGGAGCTACCGTAAAGGCTATGGAGTTTGAATATTCAACATCACAACTTACAGTACCTATTCTAGCATAGGCAGCTCTTCGTATTGAAGTATTCTGAGAAAGAGTTAAGGTACCGGTAGCTAAATTTGTATCCGTTTGAGCTGGAACTATAGGCGTCCATGCCGGAGTACTTGCAGTGCTTATCTCCCAAGTATAACTTATAGTAGCCGCTGAACTGTCAGCCGACAAAGTAGCACTTGCAGAGGAAGCTGTACCATCACCATAAATAGCATCCATGATTCGATCTCCGTTACATAAACTTGTCGCAAATGTGGTGGTAACCGTACCTCCAGTATTCATTATGGGCATTAATACCGTCTTTGTCGTTGAAGTTGTACAACCCGAAGCAGGGGTTGCAGTAACAGTAAAAGTAGTCCCTGAGACAATCCCGCTTATCGTAAAAGTAGCAATACCTGTACTACTGTTTTTAATCGCTTGTGTTACTCCGTAAGTAAGGGTATAGGTCGTATTGGAACTTTGAGTATCTTGAACGGTAAGGGTAAAACTATCGGAAGGACACAGTACATCGCCCGTTAAACCGGTGGTTAATGATAATGTTGGTGGAG
>Ga0209709_10001918_pt1 | contig 18653 bp, 24 predicted proteins | sample ArcticOcean_MG_C_2_FD_187435 | JGI IMG/M metagenome (GOLD analysis project Ga0209709, IMG submission 187435) | Marine microbial communities from western Arctic Ocean - ArcticOcean_MG_CB4_136 (SPAdes) (version 2) | ecosystem: Environmental > Aquatic > Marine > Oceanic | place: Arctic Ocean... | reverse complement strand
AGATGATGAAACAATTCAATGCATGCATGATTGGGGTTTAGCTATTGGAATGTGCTTCCAATTAATGGATGATTTGATTGACGTTATTTCAGATTCAGAGATCTTGGGCAAACCGTCAGGTAGTGACGTCATACAGGGAAAGCGCACACTGATGGTAATACATGCACTTGCTCAAGATGATTGCAAAGCCAAGCAAGATTTACTCTCTGTTTTGGGAATTGGTGCTGAAGCTAGTGCCGAGCAGATAGCATTGGGCCGTGATTCTCTCGAAGAACTTGGATCTATTACCTATGCACGTGAAAAAGCCGAGGCTTATCATGCAACAGCGCATCTCTGCTTAGACCGCATTGCAGATAGTCCTGCACTAAAGGCACTTAGGGAATTGACCGATCATCAACTAAATCGAATCAGCTAATCAATTCAGTGATAATGGCTACATCGTAGCAGTTTGTTAAGCGCTATCAACTCGTAAATCTTCCTTGAAGGAAATATTCACTCGCCGTAGTATTCTTCACCTGGTGGTACCTCTTTGAGGCCCTTCCTTTGGCGTATAGATGCTACAACCTTGTCGAATAATTGAGGGGGTAGTATCTCGAATCCAGTGTTTTCTGAATTCCAGATCGCACGTCCTTGACTAGCAGCACGGATATCATTGGAGAATCCGAAGGTCTCTGCGACAGGTAGAGTTCCGATTACAGTGGTTACTTCGCCATCTGCTGGCATATCTTCGATAATTCCACGGCGATTGGTTATCTCTCTAGTGACTTGACCTAGCCAGTCATTAGGAACGCTGACTTGAGTCTTCTGCATTGGCTCCATTATGACGGTACGTGATCTTAGCATAGCGCCTTTGATTGCATTTCTGACAGCAGGGATTGTCTGAGCAGGTCCACGGTGGATAGCATCCTCGTGCAACTTTGCATCGACGAGCCTGACCATCATTCCCATGACCGGTTCATCAGCAATAGGTCCACGCTTGCAGACTTCATTGAATGCTTCAACAATCAATTCCTTGGTCTCGTGCAGGTTCTGAATACCTTTGGTATCATTTACTAGAACATTGGTTCCGAAAACCGAGTATGTCTTGCGCATTTGATCTTTATCCATGCCATACTCTGCGAATTTACGACCGATTTCCTTTGCATCATTTGGTCTGACATTTCCAGAGTGGATATTTCCTTCCCTTAGGGCTACAACAACTTCTTCGCTGAGTGGTTCACATTCGATGAAGAATTTATTGTGGCGGTTTGGAGACTTTCCTTCAAAGGAACGGCCCTTGTTGTTACCTTCGACACCTTCACGATAAACTACGATTGGTTCAGAGACGCTAACTTTGATATGCTGCTCTTCTTCCAACCTGTAGACTGTAATCTCTAGGTGCAATTCTCCCATTCCAGCAAGTAGCGCTTCTCCAGTTTCTTGGTTGGTCGTAACCTGTAGTGATGCATCGGATTTTGCTAGGGTTCGCAGAGCATCGATGAACTTTGGTAAGTCCTTCATGCTCTTTGGTTCAACTGCTACAGTAACCACAGGGTCTGAGTAGTGGCGAATTGGCTCAAAGGGCTCGAAATCTCCTTTTGAAGCAACGGTAACACCAGCAGCAGCACTGCGAATTCCAGTTAGGGCTGCGATATTTCCAGCAACGACTGAAGGTACGGTAATTCTGTCACCTCCGACCATCATGCTGACTTGTTGGACTCTCTCAGGCTTACTAGCGCCTATTGCCCAGATGATTTCACCCTGGGTGATAGAGCCAGAGTAGATTCTACCAACCGCTACTTCTCCTGCGTGTGGGTCCATCCAAATCTTTGTAATCATCATAGCAAGGTCTGCCTTGGGGTCACATTCCATCATAGCTTTTCCAATAGGGCTCTCTAGATCGCCTTGCCAAATATTTGGGATACGGTATCTCTGTGCCTCGACTGGACCTGGTAGTTTTGAAACCGCCATGTCTAGTAGAACTTCGTGCACTGGAGCCTTGCGTGACAATTCTTTCTGGTCTTCATTGTGGCAATATTCGAATATATCCTTGAAGGAGATTCCAGTTCGAGCCATGAAAGGAACGGTGATTCCCCAGTTATGATATGCTGAACCAAATGCAACGGTTCCATCTTGGACGCTGACTTGCCATGACTTCTTCTTCTCGTCTGGTGCGAATTGCTTAATCAGACGGTTGACCTTAGCAATTGTTTCTTTGAATCGCTCCATCATGTCCTCTGGGGTAACTTGTAATTCATTGATCAGGCGGTCTACCTTATTGATGAACAAAACTGGCTTAACCTTCTCCTTTAGAGCTTGGCGAACCACCGTTTCGGTCTGAGGCATTGGGCCTTCAACAGCACAAGCAAGGATAAAACATCCATCTACTGCACGCATTGCTCGGGTGACGTCGCCACCAAAATCTACGTGCCCAGGGGTATCGATCAAATTGATGAGGTAATCCTCATCACCGACAGTGTGAACCATAGAAGCAGATGCTGCGTTGATAGTAATTCCACGAGCGCTCTCTTGATCATCGAAGTCGAGAACACGGCTCTTACCAGCCAAGTCTTCAGACATCATTCCTGCGCCAGCAATCAAATTATCGGACAGTGTTGTCTTTCCGTGGTCGATGTGTGCAGCGATGCACAGATTGCGGATTTGTGGCAGGTGATGCATCACTTCAGTTGCACGCTTGATATTGTCTTCCTTTCTGCCCATGGTAAACACCTTTGTGGATGTGTCGGCCACCTGCAAGGGGTTTATGAAACCGACTCATATTACGCTTGTTCAATCAAGCAACTGAGAACAGATGGCTACTGTTATCAGCGGGCGGAAGCAGCGATACGTTGAACTTCTTCTTTCTTGGAAACTGCAAAGGAAGTCATATCACCAGTACTGGCCTTTGTAATCTCAGCGACGATACACTGAGTCAAGGTCTTCTTCGACTTTCTAGTCCCTTGTTGTGCACCTTTTGCAAGGTGGCTCAAAGCGACATCGAGTCTGCGAGATGGTGAGGAATCAACAGCTTTTGGCTGAGAGACTGCACCGAATTTGATTCTGGTGATCTCTTCCATAGGTGCGCCGAAGCATATTGCGTCGACGAAGACTTGTAGGGGGTTCGCTCCTGAGCGCTCGGCTATAACGTCGAGTGCAGCATCGAATGCTTTGATCGAACCCATTTTCTTACCGGTGTACTTTCCGGTTCGCATTAACTTGTTGATGAATCGCTCTACAACTGAAAGGCGTGCTTTTCCGAACCATGCATTTGCGTGACGGCCACCGGAGTGCGGTGCGCCGACGGTGCTGAGATTGATGTATGGAGCAAGCCCAGGGTCTCTGCAAGTAACTTCACTCGCATCCCACTTGCCAAATACCAAAGTTCCAATACCAGCAATAGGGCGAATCTCTTCGCTCTCTTCGCTGACGATTTCCTCTTCTACTACAACTTCCTCGTCAGACATGGTAAATCACCTAATTGGCTTCTCCTTACGCCCTCTGACCATCTCATCTAGCGAGACGCCGTTGACTTGAATTACTTTGTAGCGGACTCCAGGTATGTCACCATACGAACGACCCTTACTACCGCCGATACCTTCGACCATGACTTCATCGTGTTCATCGATGAAGTTGATTGCACCATCGCCGGGAGCGAAAGCTGTGAGTTTGTTTCCGTTCTTGATTAGAGAAATCTTGACCGCCTTGCGGATTCCGGAGTTAGGTTGTTTAGCTTCGATACCGACCTTTTCAGTAACGATACCTTTTGCCTGAGTTGAGCCAGCCAAAGGGTCGTGCTTAGCGCGACTCTGTAGCATTCTCTGCTTGTAACGACGGTCAGTCCATCTGAACTTCTGTCGATCCTTGGCCATTTTTGATCCACCGAACAATCCTCGACCCATGATATACCCTCTTTAGAAGCAGTCTTGCGACCTACCTCCCCTATTTCATGGTGCCGATGTGCTTCGGCTCATTGCGAGGACATACGGCTGCTTGCCATACCAATATTGAAGGATGCCATTCATCTGGAACGTACATGGCCTTCAGGGATGCACTTAGTGCAGCAACACTTGTCAGCGACACAGTAAGTCTGATCCATGAGATGTTTGACATATCTCGCGATAGAGGCCATGAGATGTTAATATTTGATTCCATCGAACAAGCACCCGGCCATAGAGTAGCCATCAATTTCCTGACCCGAAACCGAATCTGTGCAGCACTCAATATCAAACCTGAAGAGTTCCTTGACCTTTTACAATGGGCAATGAATAATCCTTCTACTCCAGAGATGGTCGAAGAAGGTCTGGTCCAACAATGCACACAATCCCCCGTTGATTTGAAAGTATTACCAATTCCTCATCACTGGCGTCAAGACCGTGGGCGTTACATGTCAGCCAGTGTGATAATCGCCGAACAAGATGGTGTTCGAAATATGAGTTTCCATCGCCAATTTCTCCGTGATGAGAATCACCTCGTAGCAAGATTGGTTCCACGCCATTTGCGCTCTATGACCGACAAATCTTTGGCTGAAAACAAGGAATTACCAATTGCCATCATCAATGCACCCGATCCCGTGGTCTTACTTGCTGCCGCTATGTCTTTTGATCACAACCTCGATGAGTTGACCGTCGCTGCTGCATTGCATGAGAAGATTTACTCACGACCTTTACAATTAGTCAAACTTCCAAATGGCATCTCTGTTCCAGCAGATGCAGAATATGCTATGTGGGGTAGTATTACCCCCGAATGCGATGATGAGGGGCCATATGTTGACATTACAGGGACAGTTGATGACGTCCGTCAAGAACCGGTTATTCGAATAGATGGAGTTCATCATCGTCAAGATCCTATCTTCCATGCACTGATTCCTGCTGCTTCCGAACACATCACTCTGATGGGCTTGCCAAGGGCTCCAACTATCAAGCAAGCAGTCAATGAGGTCTGTGAATGCCTTGACGTACATATGACTGAAGGTGGTTGTGGTTGGTTAGCTGCAGTAGTAAAAATCAAGGTCAAGCATCCAGATGATGCAAAAAAGGCGATTATGGCGGCACTTGCTGGTCATCGTTCGATGAAAATGGTGACTGTTGTCGATGAGGATATCGATATCGAAGACCCGGTTAGGGTAGAATGGGCTTTAATGACCAGATGGCAACCTGACCGTGACACTATCATCCTTAGCGGTGAGAAAGGTAGTAGCCTTGATCCAACACGTGATGAAAACGGGTTGACCAGTAAGATTGGCTATGATGCTTGTATCCCCTATGGTTTAGACCATGGTCCATTCACCTCTGTTCAGTGAGTTTGGTAAAGATGGGCGAAACTGATGTTCTGCAACACCCACGGCGTAATCTCGGTAATCGACATCGTGCTCAGGCAGAACGTTTTGTCAAATTAGCCACGCGAGATCCAGATAACGCCGCACAGAATCTGGGTTGGGCTGAACAAAATGCTCGTCAAGCAGTACTCTATGATTTCACCGATGAACGTAATTGGCGTTGTCTTGCTACCATCAAGACGACCCTTGAAGATGAAGCAGGTCTTCACATCGTGCTAGAAGATTTATTCGTAGTTCTCGGGCGGGAATCAGAGCGTTTAGATCAACTCAAAGGTGTCGAATTATTATCTATCGGGTGTGAATTATTGGAGGCAGCATTCCTGGCCGACCCACTCGATGCTGAGGAATGGTTCCGTCGCAAGGGAGAGTCCGATCTGCCTGGGTTCAGCACGAGATGCAAATTACTCGACTTTACAGATCAGCGTGCAAATATAATCTATGGCCGAAGATTGGAGCAGATACGTCGAGCAGGACATGATGATTTATTCATTGATTTGGTCAAGCACCTTCTCGCTCACCGACCAGCAAATCATGAATTATGGCTTGAACTAGGGCGTTTGCATGAGAGAAGAGACGAGACCGAACAAGCCTGGCTCTGCTATGATCACGTCCAATCATTGCGCCCACATCATGCAGTCAGGGATGAGTTCCTTACTCGTCTGTTAGGCCGGATGGATGGCAAGGAGAAGCAACCATGGTCTGGCCCAAGCGTCGAAACACGCAAAGAATTCCTTGCCAAGATGATCAAACTAACACCTCCATCTTTCGCGAAGGATGTAGTTGATGACGGAGATGGAGAGATATTCAACCAAGAAGAACTACGTCTCAAAGCATTGATTGCTGCTGGTGATGGTGCAGAGGCCTTCTTCTTAGCCCGTTCATTAGTTACTTCAGGTGAGAAATGGGCAGATGAATATCTTCTACAAGCCAAGGAGATGCTCTAATGTACCCGGCTTTTTGTCTAGCTCTGGTTACCCGGAAAAGTGATGATGCACTACTGTTGGTCAAACATCCACAACGTGGTTGGGAATTGCCTGGAGGTCATTGTGAAATCAATGAAAGTCCAGAACAAACCCTTATGCGTGAATTGGCTGAAGAAACCGGTATTTCCGGTATTTTGAAATTATGGAACCGAGATTATTACCCCGATGGACTAGTGGGTTGGGTAGAGGTTGAAGATAATCGTACCTGGTGGAATAGTAGCGATGAAAAAGTTAGCGAAGTCAGGTGGTGGCCAAAAAACCCTGAGATGACTCATTGGGATGAACAGGAATTAGTCGATCTCAGAAATTGGCTTCAAGCGCAGCGAGTTCACTGATGCGAGTGCTCCATTCTTCACTCTCTGTGAGTGCATAGCATAGATTGGCGAACTCGACATCTTCAACTTCACCAGATCTCTGCAAAGTATGATTAAAGAAGTCTAATCGTTTTGCTCGCTCACATAGTATCAGCAGAGCTTTGAGATCTCCTCTTTGGTTACCACCAATGTCTATTGTAGCCTTTTCTACGCACCAAGAAAGAACACCTTCCATGTCTTCAGGATGGATTGCTGGTTTGATTTCCTCTTCCTCAGCATCACGTGGTTTGGCATTTGCTAACTGTTCTTTCATACGAGCAGCATCCTGTTCTATATGTGGTAATGCAATCTCGATAAAGATGGCGCCAGACTCGATTGCGAGTGCGATGTTTTCAGCAATAATTGCGTGGATGTGGGCAATAAATGAATTACGCAGTGCCTCGTAAATACGATCAAACGCTAACAGGATTCTTGCGGCATTCATACGTGAAATGGCGATAGTCTCATCAGCATGACCATCCTTGCGAGAGATATCACCGTAAACTTGTAACGCCATCAAAGGTTCATCGAGAGCGAGGTGGAATGCCGCCTTATTTATCAGAGCGATATCATGTTCACGACTGGCTTTTGCTACACTTTTCAAACGAGTCTCTGCCCAGGAGAAATCTTCACGTGCTTGTTCAAAATCCTCAGATTCAAAACGGATTAATCCAGCTTCCATACGCAGGCGTCCCTCTAGTAGGAGGTCACGCTGCTCAGGATCACGTACCACTGCCAGTGCCTTTTCGACATCGGATATACTAACCTCGCCAGCAATGCGCATCACTACTAGGTCTAGTACGGCATTTTCAGCTGCAGACATCTCATCTCTGAGCACATCTACTAGTGGACTGCCATAGAGCAAGGCTATCTCTGCGACTGCAAGCCACGAGGTCCAACCCAAATCATCTCGCATTTTTTGTATTAAGCTTAGATCCTCGTTATTATGCCAGGATTCGATAATAGATTCAGGATTCACCCTCATCCCTCCTCGTCTTAGCCAAGAGATTGATGAATGCGGTTTCAGCAGCAACACGGTCAATTGTGACAGTTAATCCAGCAGCCCCATCATGTCCACCGCCCTCTCCTCCGAGTTCATGGGCTAAATTCTGCAGCATTTCACCCAAGTGTACACCTTGGCGAGTACTCACGCGTGAAGCACGTGTAGTGAGGCGTGTCTTGCCATCTCTGCTGCGAGAGACCATTGCTACTTCAGCTCCCAATCCAACCAGTGCTCCAGCAACTCTTCCTTCGAGAGTCGAGGCATTGGTGTGAACTAGATTCCATGGGCCAGCTTCAATATTATTCGCTCGAGCCATGGCCTTGACCATTGCTCCTCGCTCTGAAGGCGAGGTGACGCGTTCTTCGACATATTCGATAAAAGACTGATACTCAAATCCTGCTCCTTCCATCAAAGATGCAGCGGTTGCCAACGCTTGTCCATCAGCGTGTCTGAAACGCCCAGTATCAGTAATAAGTCCAGCCAATAGCAACTTCCTCACATTATCTGTAAGAGATTCTTGCGAGAAATCATTTAGATATTCATGGATTATTTGGGTTGTAGAACGTCTTTCCAGGCGACATTCAAAATCATCATCAGAAAATTCCCAGTCACTAGTAGAATGATGATCTATGATGCAGATTGGTACTCCCTCCGGAAGGTTAAGTCCTGTTTGAGCAGGTCCTGCGGAATCGACGATGATAATGCCACCTAGTTTGTCAGGCCAAGATGGGTTTTGCGATAATTGACGAAAGGGTGCTTTCATTTCATCACACAGACGTTTAGCCATACGTCCAATATGGACGCCACAGGCCATCAGTTCAGGACGCGAGGATGCCAGAGCGATACCCGAACCTATTGTGTCCATGTCGCCATTACGGTGAGATAGAATAGGAACTGCTCCACGATTACAAGCAGCGGTTATCCACTCATGGAGTTTAGTGAGCACGTTTCACTCACCCAGATTTTGTTTGAGAGTTTCGTAAGCACTAACCAACTCGGCTTCTCTCTCTCGTATTGTGGTCAGAGCTTCACTCATTCTTTTATTCGTATTCTCAAGATCGCTTACCAGTTCATCACGGTCGGTTACTTCGATTAATACTGCACCCATCTGTCGATGAAGTGCAGCATCAGCAGGATGCTGGCGTATAGAAGTGATTGTTTGAGAAATCTCTTTGATTTGGGCACTCAAAGACGCGACCTGTTGCCGTGCATTTTGTACTTCACCAACTACCATCTGCAACCGTTGCTCATCAGACATGTTTGGCCGAGATAACCATGGTTCATGAACTCATCACATCGAGAACGTTGTGTGCGATTACCAGTGAACGTACTCTAGTATTCCACATGGCACGAAGATCTTTGGCTCTTGGTTCCGATAACATGAATGAAAGTGAATCGCCTTTTATCGCTACTATCTCTTCACTTGCTAACGAAGCAGCTAGAGCAATTACCTCTGGCGATCTCACCGTAAGGTGAAGTTGCCACATTGGGGTGATCACTCCTCTTCATCAGCATTGCTGCGTTCATAATCCATCGCTGCTTGTTGTGCGATAAATGCCATGTCAGCAGTGGTTGCACCCTCGATTGAACGTCGGGTGATCTTGGAATTAGCCTCGCTTGCACGAGTATATGGTTCCCAAGCGCCGCCAGCAAAGGTGTGGCCGCACTTTTTGCAGGCCCAAATGCCCACGGATTGGAAAGTAACCTTCTGATATTGACAGACCGGACAGGTGTATTTTGCCTTCTTCTTGGTCAATGCCTTACCAGCATTTCTACGGACGGAAACACCGTAGCGTGCACCGAATCGAGCTGTGATTCCAGTCTTCTGGGTTCTTTTTGCCATCTTCAGTTCGCCTCCTTAGCGCTTACCATGTCTCTAAGTTCCGTGCATCGCAGCTGTGCAACATCGAGTATCTCAGCAAATTCGGCCGGAGTGAAGACTCCCTTTAACCCCTTCTGAAGCGAATGGAGATGTCCATCGTCACCGAGGGTGATGTGGATACGTTCGTTTCCACCCAGTTCTTCTTGTTCGTTAGCATCGAGTACGTAGCGACCACCAACACGAGTGAAAGAACACATCATCGGAGCCTTGGATACCTGTAATGGATGGTCATCTCCAATGTCAAAGGTACTTGCTGGTACAGTGGTGGTGCGTAGAGCAGCGATTGCTGCAAGTGCTGAAGCATCGAAGATATTTCCTCCATCTGAAAGGACGTGGATATCAATCATTACACCATAGACCTTTTCTCCTGGGATAATACACAGGGATTGAAGATCGATACAACCAGACTCTCTGATTCCTCGATCGACTACTCGGCCCAATTCAATGGACTCGGGCGATGGAGGTCCTGGTTCATATTTGCGGCCAGCGATTGGGCGTAATTCAGCCCCGCACATTAGCGACCCTTCGTTTGGACGATCTGGCCAAGGAGTTCTTACTTCGAACTTGACACCAGCGTAGACGATAGTATCGCCCAACGTCACCTTTGCGCTGCCATCGCCGTTGTAGAGGCAGTCGACCTCTAGTTTGATATCACGTGATTGCCATTGTGAGCGACCATCTATTCTTCGGTCGTCTTCAGCTAGGTTTGCTAATTCTTGACGCAGTAGAGAAGGTACTAATTCTACCATTCAAGCACCTCCATCATATTTTGCCTTTAGAGCATCAATCATAATTTGGTGAATTTCTTTGGCAGCCTTGAAATTATATTCCATACAGGTGTTGTATTCCTCAGGTGAGAGGTCTCCATCCATCTGTAAGAACGCTATCTCTCCAGTTGTGGGTAGAATACCCACTGGTAGATCTGCTTGACCGTAATTATCCTCGGCTTTGTCGAGGTCTAGTACGACTATGTTGTCGATTTTACCACTAGCAACGCCGACTACCATGTCACGCATTGGAATTCCTGCATCGGCTAGAGCTAGAGATGCGGCGGTAATACCAGCGCACCGTGTTCCAGCCTCTGCTGCTAGAATCTCAATCTCGACACTTATCTTTGCACGAGGGAATCTCTCGACCAATACCACGCTCTCTAGAGCTTCAGCAGTGACCTTTGAGATCTCTCTACTACGGCGATTATATCCTGGGCGAATACGGTCGCTGGTTGAGAAAGGTGCCATGTTGTAGCGTACGTCGACCACTGCGCGGTCTTGACGCTGAATCTTACGAGGGTGTGCTTCAACGGGGCCATAGACTGCAGCTATTGCCACGTTCAAGCCGTGGGTAACTATTGCAGAGCCATCTGCAGCAGGAAGAATTCCTACTTCAGCAGTTAGCGGTCTCATTTCATCAATCGCTCTTCCATCCAAGCGAGTACCATCGTCATTGAGTAATTTTACGTCTCCATATCCTCCCATCATTCAGCACCTCCAGGTGTGTTGCCTATCATATCGGACAGACTTTGTTGGAATGTATTCTTGTGACCTTCTTTATTGACAAGGTCGATTGCTTTGCGCACTAAATCGATGCCAGTTGAATCGCCATCGATCCAGATGCGGCCATTTTCGCCAACGATTACACGGCAATCGCTAGCAGTGGAAAGAGCACGTAGATTTTCATCGTTCTCTCCTTTGAGTTTAGATACTAAATTCATTGGTATAGAGGACATAATTCCCTCTTTCAGTTTTCTCAAACCGACACCCTTCATGGTTAAGACCACTGAATGGGATTCGTCGACTTCTTGAACACGAGCGAGGATGACATCTCCGACATCCATGAATTGTCTAGCTGCACCAAATTCTACCTTCCAAGGTGCTAAGCTCATTGGTAAGAGGCCATTGAACGGACCTAGGACATCTGCGAACCATAGATTATTGCGCACAGCTTCAATTACACCGATTACTAAATCACCCGATCGGGGTGTGTATCTGCTATTGATTGGGTCGACACTGATGGTGTCGTTATTTTCCCTGACCCAGCCGAGTCGGGTTGCTATCATCCCTTCACCTTGTGAAAGGACTCCTATTCCTGCGCTCTTATCGAGTGAGGTCCCGATGACCTCGCCCGGAGTCACGAGGCGCTGCTCGGCGCCTTCTGCCGCTCCGTTCATCTTTCTCTCTCCGGCCGCCCCACTCGCCAACCCATGATAAAGCACGCGCTACAACAGAAGTCAAATCTCTTTGACTTCAGAGCCCTTGGCTTTACCAAGGACCTTGGACACTAGACTGTCCTTGATGGCTGCTGAGCACTCGATTACACAAGCCCAATCCCCGTTCGATAACCACTCGTCCTTTTCGACGTGAGATCGTAGAAATTGATGAACCGCTTGATAGCCACCTGCTGGAATTCGAAAGGCCAACCTCACGTCTTCAAACGATAATGGAATCATTGGCTTTAGTATTGCGACTGCCTCCTTAACTTGGACTTCAACCGTTTTGAATGGGTCTACGTTAAACTTGCTTTCTTCAAATGCCAACTCGATTCTGGTTCTTGGATGTGGACTCTTTGTCCTTGGATCGACAGCAGTAGAGTGTATTTCATGGATTATTTGTTGGCGTTTGGTTTCAACCATCGCCTTACGTTGGTTGGTGGTTAACTGAATGCTTCCGCGGTCGAGAATAATTTGAGTTAGTTTGACGATATCAAGAGTGTCAAAATTGCTGGTAAGCGCTTCTTCTGTCGGGCGATCTCCGGCTCTTGCATCGTGGAATACCTCATCAATGGCTAGAAAGTCATCTATATTCACCGATTCAGGATTCTCTTGAAAAGCATCGACTAATTCAGAATCGACCAAGACCTCATAACGCTTACCGCCCTTTTCAAGTCGGGCAAGAACAGCGTCATCGAGGCTTACCATATTCACTCCCCTAGGGGTTTCAATCGATCTATTTGCTTGTTGACTTGAGCACGATCGAGTATCCGGTATCCTTCTGAATCAATAACTACAACTTCGACAGCTTCACGGTTAAGATCCTCATCATTTGCATGGCGCAAGGCCTCAAGACCGAGTTTCATTGCCGCATTCATGGTCATATTCTCCTTCCAGTTGACTTCAAAGAATTCTGTTACGGTATTTCTACCGCTACCGATAGCACCGGCGTGATATGATTGGTAGGCGCCACTAGGGTCAGTCTCAAAGAGATGGATTCCATTATCGTCTACTCCGCCAATCAATAGTGCAGTTCCGAATGGACGGGAACCCCCGTATTGGGTGAATGATTGCTTGAAGTCACAGACCTTCTTTGTCAGAATGTCAACAGGGACACTCGCAGCGTAGGTAATGCGGTTGACTTGTGCTTCAACTCTCGCTCTCGCTACCAATTGGCGGGCGTCAGCGACTAAACCACTGGTGGCAATACCAATATGTTCGTCGATTTTGAACATCTTTTCAATGCTTTCTGGAATAATAAGACGACTTGCAATCCGCTTATCGCAGACCAATACAACTCCGTCTCTAAATTTCAATCCTGCCGTTGTAGTGCCTCTCTTGACCGATTCCCTAGCATATTCGACTTGGAATAATCTTCCGTCTGGGCTAAAGGTGGTGATTCCGTGGTCGTATCCTCGTCCGCTTGGTTGCATGTTCGCACCTAAGTAAAGGCTCATTGGAGGGGTCTTATCAACCTTGGTTCTTTGGCCGATTCATGCGAGTGGTCATCCTCTCGAGCGGCGGGAAGGATTCTGCCGCTGCTTTGTGGTGGGCGGAGTGTCGTGGTTGGAGCGTAACCCATCTGGCTACTGTACGCATAATTGGCACAGATTCAATGATGTTTCAGATGCCCGGGACAGATTTAGTTGAACATCAAGCCAAGTTAATGGGGACCGAATGGCTTGCTATTGAAAGCGAAGGTATCGCCGAACTGGAATTAATTGATCTTGAAAATGGATTGGCCGGATTAGAATTTGATGCTTTGGTCTGTGGAGCATTGCGCTCAGATTATCAAAAGAGTAGAATCGAGCGCATGTGTGAGCGTCTTGGAGTACATTCATTCACCCCTCTATGGCATCAAAATGCATATGAACATCTTTCAGGAATGGTAGAGAACGGTTTCGAGATAATGATTACTGGAGTTTCGGCAGATGGACTGGGCAAGGAATGGCTTGGTCATATCATCACGCGTAATTCATTATCTACTTTGAAGGAACTTTCACAAAAATATAGGTTCAATGTCGATGGTGAGGGCGGTGAATACGAATCAATCGTCATCGCAGGACCACATCATCATGGGCGCCTGGTTCTTGAGCATAAACAGGTCTGGGACGGGGTGCGTGGTCATCTTGTTATCACTCGATGCAGCACGGAAAGTTGATGATGTCTAGCGTAGGCGCCTATTCATGTCCTTCTGCCCACTAGATTACCGCTACGGCTGTGAAGATTTCAAACAGATCTGGTCTGAACTTGGTCGTCATGAAAGACAGTTGGAGGTCGAAAGGGCTCTAATTTGGGCTCACAAAGAGATGGGTCGTGTAAGCCAAGAGGATTACGACATCGTTGCTAGTATCGCTAATCCTGAGAAGGTCACCAAGGAGAGGGTGTCAGAAATCGAGGCGGAGACACGTCACGACATAATGGCCTTGACCAAGGCTATGGCTGAAGCAGCAGGAGAGGCTGGATGGTGTATACATCTTGGCGCAACCTCGAATGACATTGTCGATACTGCAGTCGGTTTGCAATTACGCGACTCAATTATTTTACTCAGGGAGGTCCTATGCAAGCTTATCTCGGTAACAGCCGATCTTTCTGAAAGAGAACGTAGTACTGTAATGCTTGGACGAACCCATGGCCAAGCAGCGGTACCAATCACCTTTGGTCTAAAGGCAGCGGTTTGGCTCGATGAGATGCGGCGCCAACTAGTCCGTCTTGACGAAGCGAGTCCACGTATCTCGGTTGGCAAGTTCCTCGGTGCCGTCGGTACCGGAGCAGCCCAAGGCGACGGCGCTAGGGAATTACAACGCCTAATTTTGACACATCTCGGCTTAGGCGTTCCATTGGTTACCACTCAAGTTGTAGGACGTGACCGCTATGTAGAATACGTATCATGGCTTGCAAATGTCGCTTGTACATGCGAGAAGGTATTACAGGAAGTTCGTAATCTTCAGCGTTCAGAAATAGCGGAAGCCGGTGAAGGTTTTGATGTGAAAAAGCAGGTTGGTTCTTCAACCATGGCCCATAAGAAAAACCCCATAAAAAGTGAGAATGCATCTGGTCTTGCTCGGATTGTGCGCTCTTTTATCATACCCACTTATGAGAACGCCTTACTCTGGCACGAGAGGGATTTAGCTAACTCTAGTGCTGAGAGGTTCACTCTTTCTCACGCATCAGCACTCTGTGAAGATGTGATGGCAAAGACCTGTGATGTCTTGACAAATCTGTGGGTTGATAGCGAACGTATGCTCGCCAATATCGCTAGCCAAAAAGGACTGGTAATGGCAGAGAAGGTGATGATCGATTTGGTGTCACACGGAATAGGCAGGGACGAAGCCCATGAAATTCTTAGAACCGCTTCCTTTGAGGCTATTTCTACAGGTGAAGAATTGATTGATATCTGTTCGCGTACACCAGCGATATCTTCTGCATTCTCCGCTGAAGAACTTGAAGCCATGTTCGATCCGGCAAATCATATCGGTGTTTCACTGGAATTGGTAGACGAAGCCGTTGCATTAGCGCGTGCTTCTATTCAGTGATTAGTCAGTATTGCTTTCATCGACTGGCTGCATCACCAATCTAATGATTATAATTGCGATAATTGTTGATAACAAAAATGCAATTCCTATGTATTCCGAAAGGTTATACCATAGTAGAAACGCTCCACTCAAGGAAAGATAGGATACCACTTGACACAATGCCGATACCCTTTGAAGTAGCAAAACCTGACGCTTGGAAGCCGTATCCGACTGTTCAAGTAAAAATGTGTAGATCATGAAAAATAAACCTTGAAAGGGTAAGGCAGCAGCAATTATTGTTAGTGCTAATTCTCTATGGATAGACGGTCTACTTTCCTGCTCAATTCCCTGGAATAGCATTAATGCGGTATTTGTTCCAAGTAAAGCGGCCATTATTGTCCAACGCTTATCTTGCGAGGAAGTAAGACTCTCAACATTAACCGAACCTTCTCCCATGATTGCCAAAGACAAGAGAAGGGGATTGAACCTTTCCGCAAAAAATCAGCGTAGGAGGTATAGTAGAGTGCCAGTAGCCAAAGCCACAACAAAGAGTAAGATGATCATCCCATGAGGTCCGTATTGATTGCGATCATCAAGTGCGGTACCGAATAAACCATCACGTGAAATCGCTGCCATCAGACCACCTTCGACTTCATCGAATTGGGGTAAGGGGCGGCGTGGGATTCGTTCTCCTTTACGGATCTCGGTTTCATCAGCCATAATTAACCGACATGGGGCCAACACATATTTCTGTCGCCCATCTAAAGCGAAATTAATAAACATACGACACATAGCGTATGTTATGGAAGGACCTACTATCTCAGATATGTCGATTACAGATGAACACTTTGTCGTCGATGGAAAAGCAGCTATCTCATCAGTTGCAGCCAATTTAGCCAAGAGCCCGAACGACGCCATTCTAATCAAGGACAAAAGCGGTGTTGTCTCAGGAGTAGTCACTACCAAAGATATCTTTGGGGCAATGTCAGAAGGTGTCAATATCATGAAAGTGAAGTTCGAGAAGATAATGCGAACCAATCTGTTAACAGCACCATCAAATCTACCATTGACTGAAGCAATCGATATGATTGCTAAGCAAGGTCCTGATGCGATAATAATCATGGATGGTCCACAATTCGTCGGTTACTTCTCTCCCGATGACTATCGCGACGCAACTCGTCGTATCGAAGCACATCAAACAATGATGTCTAGACTTTCTAAGTCAAAGAACGCTCTCGATGCTGCCGCAAGCAGCGCTCCCGCCGAAGATGAAGATGAAACATCAGACTTACTTGGTGTACTTCTCGGCGGTATCGAGGACCAAGAAGATGATGGATTTGGCGAAGTCTCTCTGTGATTAGGGTGTGGGTCTAATGTTCACCCCTTCACTTGACAATCGTATTATTCATCTTGCAGTTCAAGGTAGATGTGGTGGTAGCACCATGGGATTGCAATTAGCAATGCAGGCGATATCGGGAGGGGGCCGAGTTGTGTGGGCCTATCATGATCTACCAGATAGTGCACGTTTCTCGCAAATATTTTCTGAACTATCGCCAGCAGATTCATCACGATTCCACGCAATAAATATCTCCGGAGATGTTTCTCAAGCCTTTGAAAGAGTAACTTCTGCCATCACTATGCTACCAGATGTACAATTGCTGGTCATGGATGATTGGATTGAAAAAACAGGGCGTGTCGGTAAAAAATATACCGAGGCAATTGCAAAAGTAATTGCGAAAAGAGGTCAATGCTCTCTTTTCTTAATCTCTAAAGGCGGTGAATCAATGAAGAAGGAAATTCCACTCAACGCTAGAGGTGCCAACAAGGACATGGAAGTTTGGTTATTGACTAAACCCAAAGACGGCATTGAAAGAGTTTTGACTCTACCTCAAGAGGAGATAATACTTAATCTGAAAGAAGAAGGTTTCTTCTGATTCAATCTTCGTCTTCTTCACCGAGTAAATCAGCCATCTCTTGCAAAGCTTCAGCATCTGGCTCTTCAAATTGCTCGGGGTTCTGTGCAGATCCAGATATTTCGTCCTCTCCTGCAATCTTTGGTGCATTTGCTTGACGTGCACTCTCAAGATTTTGTTTTCCTTTGTTGGTCATGAACCAAATCATTCCCGCGAGTGTCAATCCAAGAAGGACATATACCAATATCTCTGCTGTCTCCATGTTCTTGCCACCACTGCGCTAGTCTATACTATTTCCCTTGCTAAATGCCTTCTGCAATCGAAAGGAGGTTGAGTCCAACCTGACGAAGGAGGGATTCTCTCAGTTACAATCCATTGTCGGTTTTGGATATTTTTACAATTAGGACAGCGTACACCCTGTCCTTTCCCCATCGACTTCATTCTCTTGCCACAATCACAAGTAGGCCTCTGCTTACTAGTGGCACTAAGGAGTTTCAAACCCTCTAGGTGAATTACCCCATCCCGGTCTTGAAGCCCGAGATACTCGATTTCATCTCCACATTGCAACCATTGCGCTAGAATATTCATCTCACCACCTTCCGAAAAGGAGACCAGATTATCTAATTCAGTCTCAATTGTGGTATGACCACCTTTGAGAGTGGCTACTGCATTGACCTTTGCAGTAAATGATGATTCTAGATGATCTCCACTGGCTTGATTGGTGGCAAAGGTTCGACAGGCTAACACCGGTGCAGTGTCCTTTGCCACAATCAGTACCTCTGCTGCATTTGCGGCAGCCTGTTGACTCGTTGCTCTAATTCCAAACATAACAGGGCAAGGACCTCTTGGTGCAATTAACCCGCGCTTACTCCTTGGGTCGCGGCAAAGGAATGTCTCTGGCCATGAATCAACTTCAGCAAGCGCTATTTCATCGACTTTCCTCTCCTTTACTCGCCAGGCAATAGATTCCCAAGTGCAAATATTTGCTGGCCATGCACAAGCTGCGCTGGCTCCGATGCATCCATGGCCACCCCAGGTCTTGACAGCCGGAGGTAAATCTGCAACCTCCTGGCGAACCGCTCGCCAATAAAATTCAGAATCCGGTTGTTCAGCGAATAATACCATTCCCGGGTCGGCGGGATGTTGATCCCGATCATCATGATTGGAAGATGAAACCGCTCCACGTAAGGGTAATATTACCCTCTGCCAATAATCATCCAAGAAGTCTATAATCTCCTCGCCACAGTCGATTTCCACCGCCAAAGCAGCATTTCCGCGCGTACGCTGAGCTGCAAATGGCCATAGCCTGACTAGCCTTGGCTCAGAATAAGAACAGGGTAAAGACTCAAGCAATTTATGAAATTCTAGAGTAGTACAACCACCTTCTAAGTGATCGGTGTCATCCAGTCCTAACCACATTCAATTCACCGGTTTGAATTCATCTCCGTCCTCGCCCGTGATGATACGTTCGATAACCTCGGACA
>Ga0209709_10001916_pt1 | contig 18673 bp, 16 predicted proteins | sample ArcticOcean_MG_C_2_FD_187435 | JGI IMG/M metagenome (GOLD analysis project Ga0209709, IMG submission 187435) | Marine microbial communities from western Arctic Ocean - ArcticOcean_MG_CB4_136 (SPAdes) (version 2) | ecosystem: Environmental > Aquatic > Marine > Oceanic | place: Arctic Ocean... | reverse complement strand
CGTCGATAGATATGAGAGAGAGGTTGCTTCAGGTTTACCTACACTAGATGGTGTAGGTCACCCACAAAAACTAACACGTATCCCTGATACGTTTAACCCTAAAAGAAATAAGTGGGCGGTCAATATAGATGCTCGATTATTTAGGGATGACCCTATGAATTTTAAAATCCCTACAAAACCTTTACAGGAGAATAGAGAATTAGACCCCTTCACTGGGAACATGGACTTAGGTATTTCTTTTAAGCAAAAAGAATTTAATATATTAAGTTGGATTGCTGAAAATCCTGTAAAAGAAATAGCCTATCAGTTAGGTGATTTTAATGGGGACATTGGTACTATAGACCAAGTGCCTATACCACCTTGTCTTAGTAAGGCTATAACACATGAGAATCCTAGACATCACGTTAGACTAGCGCTGGCTCAACATCTAGCAGAGAATCTAAGATGGTTTGCTAACCCAAAAAGTTTAGAGAGAAGTCAGAAGAATGAGATAGCACAGAAGATGGTAAAATTCATGTCTACTTTAGGGTGGAGAGATTTTAACCCACATATTTCTTTGAAACATATTAACAGTATGATGGATTATGAAAATACTCCTTCCTGTTCTTGGTTAGAAGCAAGAGGACTGTGTACAGGCCCATGTTGGAGAGATGATGGGACAAGGAGAGGTACTTAATGGCCGGTAGATACCCTAAAAATAGTACAGAAGTAACTAACAGTAGTAGAAGTAAAGTTACTGGTAAAAAGTTTAACCGTCAAAGTAAAGATAAAAATAACTACCACGGCGCTCAACACAAAAGGAAAGAGTACCAAAAAGCAATAGAGACTACTATTAATAGTTCTTATATGGATGATTGGAAGACCGCAGAACAGATTGCTTATGAAGCGACTAAACAAATAAGCAACCACTGGAAACAAATTAGTTCTTATGTTCTATCTAGTATTATGAGAATATATACTACTAGGGATTATGTATCAAAAAGAAAGGAAAAAGTATCTTCACCTGTAGAATACAGAAGAAGGAATATTATACCAAATAATTTTTCAGACATAACTACTGCGGAAGAAAGAAATAAAAGACCGGAGAGAGAGGAATGAAAGATACTAAATATACTATAAACATAGTAAAAGAATTATGCCCTATCTGTAGAAGCGATAGAGGGTTCATGGATTTACATGGTTCTTTATCTTGTATGAATTGCCACAACAAAATATCTTCTTGTTGTGGAGATGGTGTATGTACCTTTTAAGTACTCTAGTTTTAGTGTACAGTTTGTGCTTCTAGTAGACGATAGAGAGAACCCTAAAGTAATTAACAAAATCCTAATGAGAATGGGTGATGCTAAACAAGATGAGAAAGGTTTGGCTAAAGTAATTAGAATGACAAGCGCTGATTATAGAATGGGTACTTGGGGAATAGAGGCTAAAGAGATAAATGACTTGTATCGTTCCATTATGGGCTACGGTAGAAGTAGGACTATAGTAGCACAACTAAATGACTTGCAGGAAGCGGTAGAGAATCCCTTCCTAGTGGTGTATGGAACTAAGTTCAAGCCCTATATACATAGTGGTAGGCCAACGGCTAGATTGATGGCCATAGAGACCGCTAGAATGCAAAAAGTTACACAACAATTTAAGATGACTTTCTATCAGAGATTTCCTAAGATAAAATATATGGAACTAAATAGTATGGATGACTTTGTTGATTGGTTAATTATAAATCATACTCAAATTAGTCTTAACGAAAGAATAACTTTCAAAGACTTACCAAAAGATATACAGGCAGAAATAAAGAATAAAGATTATGACCCTAAAGTACTAGTTCTAAGTTCTCTTAGTGGTGTAACTCCTAAACATGCTCAAGCCCTACTAAATAAATTTGGTAGCATCCCTAAAATTCTTAACTCTAGGACTACACAAAAATCTCTTATGGAGATAGATGGTATAGGTAGAGAAAAGGCTAAACGTATTTTAAGCCTAAGAGAAATCTATCAAGAGTAAGTAGTAAATGAGTTAGTGCTTGCTCTAGAATGGCCGGATACTCTATCTAACTTTATCTGTGTATCACTTAGAATTACTGAATTGTAATCTGAACTATCGTTAGTAGAACCTGCTACTCTTTTTATTTCTACGGTTAAAGTATTACCTGCTATTTCTGCACCTATAATTTTATCTGAGAATAAACTAGTATAGTTATTATTTAAATTTGAAGAGATACTTATTACTTGGCTTTTAACTTGGGCAGTTTGGTCGCAAGTTACTTTAATCGTTAATTCTGCTACGTTACTACTTGCTTGGTTTAATGCGTGTGTTACTTGACTAGTTAAATTTACTTCATTAGTTTTTACATCATTAGGTATTTTTATCTTTAAAGAAGCAGTAGTAATATTAACAGGAGTGTCGGCTAACCCTTCTCCTTCTAGTACTCCTACTCCGGGGAATGATATACCTGTATTTGTTTTAATAACAGTTCCTCCTGTTGGGTTAAAATCTATTTGGGCATCTATTCCTCTACGGCTACTAGGTATAGCATTTGGTTTTATTTGTCCGGGTATAGAAAATTCACTAAAACTACTGTTATCATCCCCTAGACCTATTCTATTCGTTAAGTTACCATAAGACGCAGGGGTAAAATTATTAATATTATTTTCTTGAGTAAAAAGTAGTCCTGTAGAACCACTAGGTTCTGTAGATGGAGTAGTAGTACTTTGTATATTATTAGAAGGAGTTACAGTAGAGACACTAGTAGTATTTTCTGATGTGGGTACTATATATACTGGCGCAGGTATAGGTTGGAATATAGGGTTATTAGCAGAACTAAATAAATATGATTCTACTGTAGAAGTATTTTGTGATTCATCGCTTAATAAATCTAAAGTTACACTTTCATGTTGTTGTTTTACATTCCAACTAATTCTGTCTATTGTCATAACTTCGTTAGTTAAGTCTAGAGACTTATCAGTATAAGTTACATATGTAGCCGGATGATATTTCATATCTTTACATATATGTAATCTAGGTGCGTACCATTCGTTACGGGGCGCAGAGAACATATACCATTCGGGAAATACTTTACCCCCTAAAGGAAATATACTAGAAATATTATAATCCCCACCACTACCATTAGCACTTATGTTAATATTTGCTAGAGAATTACCATTTCTAACAATATTGGCGTGTGTAGGGTCGCCACATCTATGTCTTAACAACGCTCTACAGTAGTCAGTATTTACAGAGATTACTATTTTAGCCCCGGAAATGCTACCGTCATTAGCCCAATAAGATTTAGGTATAGGTATTTCATGAAATCCATTACCTTTTACATCTACTGAACCATAATGCTCAGTAGCAGTTCCAGTAGTAGTACTAGTAGTACTTGCTAAATTAAGAGTAGTTCTATCTTTAGTATCAGAGTAAGCATAATCTACCATATATACAGTAAATACTAAATCATCAATACTAACTCCGGTTTGATTAGGTTTAATAGCGACAAACATTCTCATTTCTTGTCCTGTTTTTTCGCTAACTAAAGGACATCTATTAGCAACATCTACTATTTGAACTGCATAACTAAGACTTTTAGCACCGTACCAATAAAAGTTATCATCCCACTCTATATCAGTAACAAGAGTATTTACTTGTACATATTTAGTTTCACCGTATCTATTATATATATCAGTACTAGTTTTCATGTTACCATCTAACCCGCTTTGAGCGCCTGTAAATAATGCTCCACCTGTCCCTAAACGAGTCCAATAAGCAGGATTGCTGCCACTTAAATCGTCGGAGCCATGAAATGCTATATATGGGTCTGCAAGATATCCATATCTTCCTGTATGTAACATTTTATCTGCTACATTTACGGTAACAGTATCTTCTAAATAATTGTCTTGTCTTGGTTCTAACTTTACTTTTATATTTGCTTTTTGGTTTTTATTATATTCTTTTTGAGCAATTTTTAATGCTTCTAGAGAATTTAAAACTTGTGGCATCTGTATTATTTTCCAATTTGTTGAATCATTTAAATTAGTAGCCGGGTAATCTACAAATGCTTTACTTTTATTATAAAATACTCTTATATTTGATACTTGACCATTTACTGTGCTACTATATGACGAACTTAATATATTTAATCTATCAAAATTAACACCGCTATTGTATTTAGGCCTATAAGATAATCTACCATCTCTTCCCCCTAACCAAGAAAAAGTAGTGTGGTTACTATTAGTATTACCAAACCCACTAAGTTTAGTTACCCCTTTAGTAATATCTAATAAATTTTTAGCATTAGCGTTAAATATAGAGCCATAATTATCTAATAAAGTTGTAGTACCATCTGTACTCATATTTCTTGTAAGAGGAATATTGTTAATATCAAAAATTACAGGTAGTTTTACTGGCGCTCTCCAATTATACATTAAAGATGCTAACCACATACTTCTAAATTTATCACTATCATAAAAAGTACCACCGTTTTCTGATTCTATTTTTCCTTCTAAGTGCATCATTAAACTTAAGGCATATTGATTACTCACTGTAGTATTTACTGTAGCAGAAGTAAATCTATCCGCTTCATTGTCTACAGTTTTTATTAAAATATTCACATTGGAACCTACAGAGATATTTTGAGAACTTATATAATTTGCTATACTTTCCTCTAAACCACTACTACTACTAATTGCACTTTCAAAACCATTTTCGGCAGTAGCATCTATAGTTCTTATATTCCCTAGTTGTGGAGGGATAGTCCATGTGTCTGTAGCGGCCCAAGTACCACTAACTAATAACGCATCTTCTACAGTACTTCCCCCACTAGTATATGGGTTTACATCTACTATTATGTGTTTAGTTACTACACCAGCATTATCTGTTCTATATATCATCATACCGGGTTTTGCTCCCCAAACTATAAAGGTTTTATCCCCATCAATAACATCTGTAGTTATTTCTGTATGACCAGTAGGTACTGCAACACTTGGTCCATATTCATAACCGGACATGACACCTGTACCACCTGCCGCTATTATTGTATTAACACCAGCAGTATAACTTGTTGTTTGTTTGTTTGACCATGTAAAATAATAATCTTTATCACTAGTATTCAGATTACCATCATTTTTTTCTCTAGCAATTATCCTACCTATTCCAGAATTATCAAAAATAGTTAAATCATTTACTATCATTCCAGCATCCCCTACTTGTAGGCTATTACTTAATAAAGTAGCATCACTAAGTATTCTAAGTTGATTTTTGTGTTTTGAAATCTCATCCCCTACATTTGTATAATTAGACGTTGCTTCTTCATAATAATTATCTATTAAAGCAGGGAAGCCTTTTGTTTCAACATTATAATCTACTAAGTTAGTTTTACCACCTGCTACTTGACCTACTTTTCCTCCATTAATAAAAGTATTAAGGTTAAAGAAAGGTGAAGTATCAATTACAATAAAAGCACCACCTTTATCTTCCCAATCACGATATTTTACTAATTCTATTTCTGAACCTATTATTGGTGCGTATTTTAACCCACCTGTTTGGCCACCATCAGTGTTTACCCAAGTACCTGCTTCAAAGGTAAAAGTATTTGCATCTTTACTGACTATTTCATAGTGACCGTCGTGTAGTAAACTATTAAATATACCTACATACTCCCCTACTACTAACCCATGACTAGTATCAGTTACTCGTAAAGCACCACCATTACTATCAAGAGCGCCACTTTCAGCACTATTATAATCTACCGGCTTAGACATAGGGCCTGTAGTAGAAACATCAGATACGGGGTTTACATTTTCGATAACTATATCTTCTCCTATTTTTAAATCAGTAAATTTATCTACTTGACCATCAGATTTAAATTGGTCTATAAAATATAATGTAGGGGTATAATTTTCAAATAAAGGACTTGATAAACCAAAATTTGTTTTTCTATTCCCCCCATCAGCATTTGCTTGGCCGTTATTTCTCATGTCTGCCCACAACAACCATAAGTGTTTATAGTCATCTGATATATCACATATTTTAACACTTGCTAGGGTTGCGGTTCCACTACTACTTGCAGTAATAGGAACATTTAAAAATTGACATCCTATTAAATAATAAGTGTCGGGACTACCACTAACAAGACCAATTCCTTTGTATATAAATTTTACGTAATTGTACGTTTGGGAAGTAGTACCACTAGTAGTAATTTCTGCTACCCCACTTCTTTTACCTGCTACATTTAAAGTATTATATAATGTTTGAGTTATTTGTACGAATTTACTATTAGCCAATATACTACTTTGTACTTGACCGCTTGCTAACGCAGTACTTCTAATTTGCCCGTATCTATATTTAAACCATAAAGATTTAGGTAAATCTGTCATCCATTGTGTGTGTAAATTTCTATTCTCAACTAAAGTATGGGTTGAAGTAGAAGGTGATAATACACCCCCAACATTTTTACTCCAAGAAAATCTATCATTACCCGATAACAAAGTAGATTCTGTATATTCCCCTTTTTCTCCCGAACCTGTGTATCCACTAAAAGAATAAGGTCTATCAGTAGTAACTACCCATAAGTAATTAGTGAACCAATTAGTCACATTACTATCTACAAAATAATTATGTATTCTTTTAACATTTATAACTTTATGTTTACCTCTTCCAACAGTAGGTAGTTGTTTACTAGCAGTTACATCTGTATAATCATCGTGCATAGTATTAAGATAGATAAAATCTCCTATATTTAAAGAGGGGTCTGCATCCATATAAAAATTGTAAGTATTTGTAGTGGCGTCATTAGCAGTAGGGTAATTGTTTTGAAAAATATCGTAACTAAAAAAAGAAAACATTCCTGTACTACCTGTATATTGTTCTCCACTATAATTTGTAACTAATACTATTTTAGCAGTTTCAGGAACATAAGTAAGACCATCGAACCATAATAGTTGATTTCCGTGATAATCCATCCATGTAGCGGCACTTGGTTTATCTGCTTTTACTTTAAGGGTAATATTAGATGTAGTATTATAACTTGATATATCAGAATTAGTTATTTTTAAAGCAGTACTATCTATAGAATAACTTGTATCAGCATGTTTTAAAGAAATTTCAATAAAACTTCTTACACTACTACTATCACCTCCACCCGCCCAACTACCATCAGTACTAGTTTTTCCATACCCTACAATTTCTATACCCCCATAATTATCATGTAAGTTATTAGGACCAAATTCTGTTAATTCATTGTTGTACATTTGTATAGGGATACCACTATATAATTTCATTCTTTGATTATCTTCTTCTAAATAATTATTGTTGGAATTAAAACCTATACTTTTATCTAAAAGTTTTAACTCTTTAGTGCCTAAATACATCATTTCTTTGTAACCTTCTGTTTCAGTTAGCCAGTAAGGTACTTCTGTACCGTAAGTAGTAGGTATAGATTCTTGCCCTATATCCCACACAGGTATTTGTCTATCTAATAAACTAACTCTATCGGTAGCCCCAATAGTAATTCCCCTACCTTTGTTTTCTGATATACTTAATCTATTTACTACTCCTCTCCATATAGGCCTGTCTATTCTATTTACTTCTGCATCTCCGAACACTAATAATTCCCAGTCAGAAGGATTAGCAGTAGTAAATAAAGTTTTAAGTTTGTTGTGGGCGTAATCAGCATCTAGTTCCCCATATTGATTATCACTATCAGTATCTTCTGCATCATCAAAAATTTTAATAGTACATTGACTAAAACCATTGTTATTTAAAGACATATTCATGCTTTCAATAGGAGTTTCTGATATTTTATCTGTTTCTTTCATGTGGTCCGTAAGTGGTCTAATTAAACCAACTCTATCTACCATTAAATATACAGTACTTTTATTCTCAGCACTTGTATTTTCTATTTGCCACCCATACATACTTTCGGCAGTAGGTGTACCGGACATACTTAGTGCTGAATGAAGTAACTCCCCATCACAATACACATCATATGTCCTATTAGTGTAATCCATTACAAAATCAAAATCAAGCCAGCAATCATCATTAACTATGTTTGCATTACTACCGCTTGCTATAAAACTAGCACCAAAATAATCATAAGTATATGCTCTACCGGAACTATATTTAGTGTTAAACCATTCGTAAGTAATAGCCGGAGTAGTCGTAAACCCTCTACTATCTGTTAAAGTAGTAGCGGCAAATCCTATCTTAAAAGTAATCTTTGGTGCGGAGCCAGCGCCTATAGTACTACCTATAAAAGAACGTACACAAACTCTAGCAGTAAATATATCTCCATCTAGTTTACTGTTTAAAGTACCGTCATAAGAAATAATAGGATTGTTATTATCAGCATTTGTTTGTATAACTAAAAAGGGTTTTCCACTAGGAGATTTAACAGCGTGGAATAAATTAGTAGGGGTAGTACTAGTAGTAAAAGCCAACGCTTCCCCTTGCCAAACACCTGTTAAGTTAGCAAAAGATGTTTGTCTAGTAATACCACCACCACTTAAAGCAGCCCCATTATTAAAAGTACCAGCAGTTTTGTTATAGTATCTAGTATTACTATGAGTTACTGCGCTAGTAAAATATGCTTCCATATCAGTCCTACCATACGTTGCATCCATTGGTCCTGTAGATACTAAATATCTACCTATAGTGTTATAACCATTACAAAATAATTGGTATCCGTTTATATCTGTACCACTTAAACCACTACCTGTACCTTCACCAAATTTACTTCTATTAGCGTTAGTATGTCCATCGGGATATTGTAATTGCGCCCTACCTTCATATTTGTCATGTTTTTGTCTAATAGTATCATTACTTACAAACTCAAAACTACCTTTATTTTTAAGATATTTATTAGTAGTAGTACTTATTAAAGGGGGGCTATTAGTACTTATTCTTTCCCTATCTACTACAGACCATCTAAATCTAGGATTTAAATTAGCCTCTCCATTTAATATATTACCGTGGTGACTATCGTTTGCTACGTATGTACTACTTACATTAGGGGTATTACTATCATCGGGAATAGCCCTCGCCCCTAAAAAATCGTCATAATAACCCGCAAGCCAAAATCCATATTTACTTGTTACCGACCTTACCATTTTCTCAACTCTCTATATCTATATTGTCTTTAACTCAATATTCACTCCGATGCCACCTGCACCTTGACTAATTTGTTCTAGTATTTCATTTGCTACTTCTCTTGTTGTCATACCATTAAAGTTATTTGTCATAATAACTTCTGTATTTGCTATTAAATTTTCAACACCTGTTTGTTGTACTTGTTTTATTAAATCTCCTGTTAAATTATTAGCATTCATACCATAAAATAACTCTTCTCTAGTATTAGAGAATTTTTGGATAGCATTAGTAGCGTCTTCCCATGTATCAGCCACGGATGATGCCCCTCCGTCACCAGTGTTTACAGTGTTTGTAAAAGATGATATAAAAGCCTCTATGCTTTTAATATCAACATTATCTCCTAATTCACCATCCATTAACGATTTTATTAAACTATCATACGCAGGGCTTATATTACCTAGTTCATATAGAGAATTAGTTAATTTCTCCATTCTTTCTCCTCTCGTATCCCCAAATAACGTGCTGAAATCTTGAATAGTCCTATTTGCTAGTATTTCGGCGTTTAATGTAGTTTTTTCCCTTCCAGTTTTGTCCGCCCCCATTTTTTTTCTAAAATCTAATAATGTATTATAGCGCTTTAAAATGTTATTTATGTTTTCATCTTCACTTGCATTTATCCCTACCAAAAGTTGTTTTTCTTTAACATTTAATATAGAAGTTTCGGTAGCAAGTATATCTAAAGCAATTTGTCTTTGGCTTTTAGCAAGTTCATCTTGTCTATTCATTAAATCATCAATTATCTTTTTTTGCTCTACAATAGCCTTTTCTGCATCTTCTATTTTGTAAGATGTATCTTTCATTTTATCCATAACCCTAACCGAATCTAAAACACCATTTTTATATTGTTTTTGAGATTCTTCTAGTTCTTTACTAACTTTATTAAATCTCTTATAGATATATATAGCCGCACTTATAACGGCTATAAATATACTTAGTCTACTAATCAGTTTTATTGTACCACTTAAGAAAGCCTTATTCGCTATTGTGGCTGATTGTATTGAAGCGGTTTTCATATTAGTAACTCGTACAGAATTAAGCATACCCGTTGTATGCGTTATTTGGGTTAACATGAATTTATTAGAGGCATCAGTATGAAGTCCCATTTGAATCGTTGAAGCCCCTACACTAATAATATAATCTCCAATCGCTCTTTCAGCCGCTTTGAAAGCACCAATACCTGATACAGTAGAGACAGCATTCAGAATTTGACCCGCAGTTAATTTTAATATACCTATAGTACTAATGGCCATACCTAGTTGCATTTGTTTTTGGTTTTGAGCCATCATCATTATTGCCCCACCTGCGGCAGTAGTAGCGCCAGCAAGACCGTGCATGGCTTGTGATTGTTTGGCAAGTTTATTCCCAGCCATTTCCTTTTCTAATTGGTCTTGTTGGGATAAACCTATTAAGTATTTAGCGTTTTGGTCCCCTGCAATTTTAGTTGTAGCAATACTTTGTTGTAAAATGGCATTATGCGCCTTTTCATCAATAGTTAATTGTAAGATTTTTTCCCTAAGTTTGTCAATTGTCATTCCACTTTTATACCTTTCCGCATTTATGTTTGTCGTAGAACGTAATGCTCTTTGTTTTTCGCCAGTACTAATCTGTTGTCGTTTTATCAGTGTATCTAAACTAGAAATTTCTCTTTTAATTGTTACTAATGATTTTTTTGCTAAGACTTGTTTTGTTAACTCTGAGGCTATCTCTTTTCTATTACTTACTAATTTTGCGGCGTCAATCTGTTTAATACTTCCATATTGTTGTATTACACTTTTAATTTCATTACCCCTAACCATATTTAATTGTTGTAGCATAGTAGTATATGCTACTATTGCCGCTCCTCCGTTACCATAAGCAGTAGCAAGAATTATTTCTTCCCCTTGTAAAGCCCTAGTTACACTTGCTAAAGTATTAGAGGCTACATTTAAAGACTGAAACATAAGAAAAGTATTAAATAAAGGCCCACCTATTTGTTGAAAGGCTTGACCTAAACCAAAAACTACCAAAGTACCTACTTTACTAAACTCCGCTACTTCTGCTAATGCTTCATTAAAGTGACCCTGTTTTTCTATAACGGTTGTTAAAGCAGGTAATAAAGAATCTCCTAACCTTGCTTGGTAATTACTTAGTTCTGCTTCTGCCTCTCTATATTTATTTATATTACTATCTAATCTAATATTAACTTCCTCTATAGCGGGCATAAGAGCCAGTTCACCCTCTAATTGTAACTGTAACATTCTGTCATAACCTTCAATTAATTTAATTAATCTAGTATAATGCCTATTACCTGCAATCAACTGTGTTAAATTTTGTTGTTGTCCGGCACTCATACCATCCCATTGTTCATTTATACCTTTTAAAATTGTAGACAAAGGTAATAATGCACCGTTACTATCATGCGTAGCAACACCTAACTCTTGTAATGCAGTAGCCGCACCGGAAGTATCAGCCCCTAGTCTAGCGTATATAGCCTTTAATGCTCTACCACCCTTTCCTTGCTCTTCACCGGCTTCAATTAATACTGCGGATTGAGCGGCCATAAATGCCATACTCTCACCAGTAAGATGCGCTTGTGAAGCGAATTGATTCATGACAAAAGTAACTTGGTCCATTGTAGCCGCAGAACGATTCTCTATTGTATTTAATTGGTCTAATACTCTTAAAGTATTTTGTCTAATATGTAACCCTTTCTCTTCTGCGGTCATTAAAGCAGTAGTATTCTCAGTCATAAAGTGCATTTGTTGATTTAAATTCACTAATCTTTGCATAGCCTTATCTGTTTCCATACCACTTATTAATCCAAATTCAAAACCTAATTGGGCTCCTCCTGCGGTCTGACCTTCACCTAATACAGATGATAACTGTGCCATTTTAGAAGCGGCTAATAATGCTTGGTCTCCTGTATAACCAAAACTAGCACCTATACCCATAACTTCTTCTTTTAAGGCTTCAAAATCTTCTCCTACCGATACGAATTTTTGTAATTCAATTGTCGCATCTGCTATTGCTATAGTAGATGGTAATATAGATGCAAGATACTGGTCCATAACATCTCCCATAGCCTGTCCTGCTTCTTGTACATTCCCTAAAGAATCTAACATTAAAGCATTAAATACAGTCATTTGTGTTTGGGCATCTGAAATTAACCGCTTGGCTTGGAAACGGCCAACCACATCGAAGAAAACTTGTGAAGCACCTGCTCGGAGTACTATCATTAATACTCCCATCATACCTAAAATAATAGGAGAGAAAATATTTAAACTAATAATTATTGACATTTTTCATCCACTCCACCTCTAGCCATATGGCACACTACAAACATAAATACCCTAAGTGTCGTTTAAGCCTTCTTGCTTCTTTCTAGCATTTCTTCTAGCATTTCTTCTAGCAACTACACTACTAGCATCATTAGCCTGTAAAGAAGATAAACCAGTAGAAGATTTATTAGAGGCTTGTCTAGTTACTTCATTAATTTTATCACCAATTTCTAATGCTATAAACAAATCTAATTCCATTAAATATTTACCGCCTTTTTGGTTGTATAGTTGCCACAGTTGGGAAGGCAAAGTGCCTTTAAAGGCCATACATAGTGAGGGTGCAACCCTCACAAACTCAAAAAATTAACTGCACCTTCTTCGTCGTCACCTCTGACAAAACCAAGTATAGGCATTAATTCTTCTATAGTAAAATAATTAGGGTTAAAAGACTCTTTACCTTCTTCCGGTAATATACAATTTGTTAACCATTCATCAATTTGGTTTTGTATTCCAGCACCTTCTTCATCCATAGAATCAGAAAACTCTGACGTAACATCGTCTGACCATTTGTCAGGTTCGCCGTGGTCTTTAGTAAACTTTCTATATACTTTTGCTTGTTTATTTGATATGGCTAATTTTTCCATACCGGATGCTTGTCGCACCCAAACTGTTGTATCGTCGTCTAACTTAAATTCTTTTTTCTTTACCGGCACTCTTCCACTTCCTTTTTACTTTAACCTTTTTTGGTTGTTTCTCTTCGCTAACAAGACGAACTGTACCGTCTTCCTTAATTCTCCAAGTACCTATACTGTTCTTAAAGGTTTCTGTATCTGTAAACTGATGAGATGCACCAGCCCTAGCCATAGTAATCACTTACTTTACTTGTTGTAAGACTAGACTTAAACGCATAGTACCACTACCACCATTGGCTTGAACATCTCCCCAAAGATAACCCGGATAACCAATAAGTCTATTTCCACCTAAGTCTTGACCTTCATCTGTAAAAGCCATTTCTTGCCCCGAAACACTTGTTTTGAAAAACAAACCATAATCGCCACTACCATCAGCAGTATCACCACTACGACCTGTTCTTACACTAACTGATACTGTACCTGTAGCGCCACTATTTAGTAAATCGCCACAAACTACAGTCCAAATCTCGCCTTTTTGTGGCTCAAAAATTACCTTATCTGTTGTATCGCTTGCGACCCATTCAGTTTTATTAACTTGCATAGTATTAGGTACATAGGTATAACGTGCTGACATATTTACTCATCCTTCTTAGCGGCTTTTTTCTTTGCCGGTGCTTTCTTTTCTACTTTAAGTTTTTCTATTTTGGGTAGTTTCATTCTACCATATGGAAATCTTTGTGCAAACATCTTTGCTTTATCTTCTGACATAAGAAGTAATTCGGGATACCAATTCTCAGGAATTGCTCTCCCTAAATTTGAGGCCCATTGTAATGATACCATACTAAACAACCTCAGTAAACACTAGTTGAAAGTCCTGCTCCCTTCAACTTAATTTGGATAGCCTTTGCCGCTCCTGTCAACTTTGCATCATAGAATGCTTGGAAGTTTACAGACATTCTTGCTGGGTCACGACCACTAACTGATGCTTCCGGCGCTTCAAATCTCACGTTATAGAGGTCTATTTCCATGTGGTCTGCGTCTACTGCATCTTGGAACTTCAACTTAAGTGCTGGTCTTCCTTGACCACCTTGAATTTTAAGCACTTCTGTAGAAGTAGCCAAATCTTCGTATGTTGGCTCTCCCTTAAGTGCATCTCCTCCTGAGTAAATAATCTCGTTAAATTCCATAGAGCCTGTAATCTCTCTTGTCCTTGAAGGAGGGATTCTTTGAATGGTGTTAGAGCCTACGGCATAAGCCGAATCAATATCTCTGTTTATGTTTATCTCAAGAGTAACTGATTGAATCTTAGTAGAGGTATTTAAAGAGCCATTAATATACAACTCTGCACCGGAAAAGTGAAGTGCGTCTACATCATTACCTGCGAAAGTAACTCCTTCTACAATAGCGGAAGGTGCGGCCTCAGCCTGACCTAACCAATCAACAGAAGCCATAACGTATTCGTTTAGATTTGCGGTTAGTGATAACCTTGTTGCTACCATACCCGTAAAGGTGTGTTCCTTAGACTCCCTACCTACACGGATAGTAAAGGAAGGGTAAGAGTCTGCTATTGCTACAGGCTCGTTGAAAACGTGCTTGCTTGCTCCACCAATATTAGCGGTAAAAGTACCAACAGCAGTTCCATTAGCACCGACTCCGGTAATCTCAGAACTACCATCAACTGCGAAGTTTGCTACGTTAGTTAATGTTGCTTCTCCTGCTGAAACTCCTGTACCGGGAGCAGTAATATAAGCATAAACTCTACCCGGCTCAATTCCGTTTGCGTGGTTCTCATACTGCACACAAGGTGTATCAACGGCTACTGTGCCGTTGGCGTTTACTGAGGACATAGCGTGGTCTAAATATTCATTTACCCCTGTAAGGGTCGAGCCCGCTACTCCGGTGTATGAGAAGTAGAATCCGGTTACGGCGTCATCAGCAGACGGTGTACCTAAGATACCATATCCAAGATTACTTGCGCTAACAGTAACTCCGTTGTGAGTATTCCATGTTGCGGTAGTGGCGTTATCAAGAGTGATTGTTCCCAAATTAGCCGTATATTCATTCGCAAGCGCGTCTTGCGCTCCGTTGCGAACTTCCCAATACCCAATAGTACTACTTTTGACTACTGTGCCGTTACCAGCCGCATAACCATATCCACCCGTCCCTGTAACAGAGTCGTAAAAATCATTTTCAGCAGTTACAGGAAAGAAAGCGAGAAGAATATTACCCATAAAATCATCCGGTTGAACCGCAAAATTAATTGAACCTTCACCATATTTGGTGTTAGTTACTGCTTTTGATGCTACTTGTCTGCTCATATCTGAACGTACTAATAAATCGAAAGTTTGTTTAAAAGATTCGTCATCTACTTCTCCGTAAATTTTAGTACCTGCTGGTTCTGAACCGAAAGTTGATTCTTTTTCTATTGATACATACCTATTTAACCATTCTGCTCCTGCCATACTAGTACCTCTATATAAGATACTTACACTTGGAATGCCTTATTAATATTACCTATGAGTCATCTTTATTCTACGTCTATATGTTAAAATTAAATGATGTACACATATACTCTCATCATCATCCATCTTACTATCTAATTGCATATTATAAGATTCTAAATTATCAGTACTAGCATTTATTCCTGTGGTAGTATATAATTCATCAAATACTTCCCCTATTATATTTATACCTAATCTATAAGCATCTTCATAATTTGTTCCTTTTGTAGTTACATAAATATTAGCATCGTAGAATTGGTCAATACTAGAACCACCAAGAGAACTAAATTCAGGAGAATTTAAATTATTTAATAATACATGAATAGAAGGTACAGATATTCTATTTAACATTTCCGAAGAAAGGTCGTAACCATATACAATAGAAGAATTAGCAACGTAAGTTTTTATAAAAGGTCTAGCAGATAGTTTTAATCCCTCTACTAATGTTAATCCCATGCGGGCTATAGTATCTTGAGCAAAACTCGAAATCATTAATTCTTCGGGATTAAATACACCGAACTTGCTATAATATACCGCATAAAATTTTACACTACCACTTGTAGTACCGAAAGTAGCACCATTATCACTATCATTAGCACCTGCCACACTATAAAAAGCCGCATCTCCATCGGTATTATTTATTATTTCATGTATATATAGTTTACCATTACCACTTGCATCTAAAGTTAACCTTAAAGTAAGTGGTACAGGATTGTCTTCTGCCATTGATAAATCTAAATCAGATATAGTTACTGTAGTAGCACCTACTAGTTTTAGTGATGTTAAATTACCCGTACTTTGTACTTCTATTTTTTTACTACCGTTCTTTAAAGATAAAAGAACTACCCCATTATCTGCTACAGTAGTTACTGACAACATACAAAATACAGTAGAAGATGTTGCGTTACCTATATTCCAAGAGCCGTTGGTAATAACCCAAGCACCGTCAGATGCAGAGCCAGCACTTCCCGAAGCCAAGGACCATACATCACCTACATTATTATCGGCGCTTGCTGGGCTTGCGCCCACTAATCTAGAGTTCCAATATTCGTTTGATTTTGCTACTGCCATTTTTTCATCTCCTTTTCATTCTACCCATAACACCCTTAAGCCCACGCGTTTCTTCTTTAAATAAAGTAGCGTTACTACTACCGGAAGGTCTATTCATATCCCTACTTGTTATTTCTAAATTTGTACCTGTATTACTACCGTATTTCATTTCGTGCTTTCCAGCACCACTTTTTAATTTATTTAAGGCCCTTTCTAATGTAGTAGTATCCTGCATATGAGAAGATATATTCTCCTTTAATCTTGTTATACTTCTTAATCTTTCGTAGCCCGGATGCCAAATCATAGGGACACCTCTACCTGATTTATTTTTACCCGCATATGCTACTCCTTGCCCATACCCTTTTTCAGAAACTACAATTTTATTTTTACTTTCTTGTTCTGTTTTCCATTCTTTAGTACCACTTATTGAGTCACTAATATAACCTTTTTTACCGCTACCTGCACCTATAGTTCCTTCTTGTCTAAATCTACCCATACCTTGTTCATATAAAGAAGTAAGGCTTCTATCTCCCCTTTTCATTCTACTACCTCTAGCACCAGTTGGGGCATCTTTTTTATCAAAATTAGAATAAGAACCTACTTTGTATCTTATGTGTTGATTAACATGGGGTAAAGCAAATGCTTGTAAAGAATTAGCAATTACAGAAGGGGCTATTACGTGTTTTTTAGTCTTAATTCCTAGTATTTGCCGTCTTGTTTGCATAATTCCTTGGGTAATACTAGTTTTAATATGTTCTTTAATATAAAAATTTGCTTGGGGTAATAACTCTTTTCTCATTATTTTTAATACTTTAGATTTATCAAAAGTAGTATTAAAACTTACTCCGGATTCATTATTAGTTTTAAAATTCATACTCATTTTATCACCTTAATCTACAGAGCCAAGATGAGCCAATCTTCTTACATTTAAAGTTCCTCTCTCTCTTAAAACTCCACCTCTCATACTATCTCCGCCACTAAAGAAAGTGCCTTCGTCTTCCATATAATAAGCCGCCGCTAGGTCAGCACATACTTCACGTAAAACATGAGCCATCTCACCATCTTGTACAGTTACGTTGTCGGCGTGGTCAAAAGATACACCAGTTACTCCTGTAAGTTGGTGTGTACTTTTACCAGTCCACGCAAAAGAATCTCCATCTATATTACCATTACCAGTACTAGCAAAATCTGTACCACTAGTTAGTAGAACAGTAGTAGCACCCGCTACTATAGCACCATCTAATGTTGTTTCTCCTTGTTCTCTACTAGGGACGTTACGACCATAATCTCTAAACTCTTGGTCTATATCTATAGTGGCTCTGCGTATAGCACTAGTCAATTTAGTACTGGCTTGAGTACGCTGAGCGCTATTCAAACCTAATCTATTTCCAGCATCACTTATAGAACAATAATATACCATTTAAACTCACCAACACCATTATCAACAGTAGCATACGCCTCTGTTGTTTCTTAAATGTATCTAGCGTTTCTTGAATGTTTTGTATATCTTTGTGCGAATAATAGATATTATTCGCTATATTTTCGCACCAAGAGTGCCAGTCCATTCTTAATCCTCAAGCCTTGCTATAAGTTCAGATTTAGTTCCTTTTGTGACTAAACCTTTTTCTTTTAGCATGACTCTTAGTTCTGTAACTTTATACTTATCTAAGGATTTATCCAAAACTTCTAATTGCTCTTTTACTTCTTCGGCTTTCTCTTCAACTTCATCAAGAACATTTAGAATTTCATCAAGGGTAATTTTGCCATCTGCATTTAATTCTTGGTATTTTTTATATCCCCATATACCAATTGCGGCAAGGATACCTAAAGCACCCAATACTATTTTTATATCATCAAATATAGAAGCAGATTCAACCACACAATCTATTGTTTCATTCATAGCATCTCTACATATATTTGCTAATCCATCTTCGTTTATGGTTTCGTTTGTACTGTTGTTTTCCATTTTAATCACCTGTCAAATAATATTTGTTTTACTGCCGAAGTAGGAATTACTGTAAAGTGCCTGTTACTACCCGGCCTATATAACTTATAGCCATGAGGTGTCTCTTCAATGTTTACATTAGTAAAAGAC
>Ga0209709_10001913_pt1 | contig 18694 bp, 14 predicted proteins | sample ArcticOcean_MG_C_2_FD_187435 | JGI IMG/M metagenome (GOLD analysis project Ga0209709, IMG submission 187435) | Marine microbial communities from western Arctic Ocean - ArcticOcean_MG_CB4_136 (SPAdes) (version 2) | ecosystem: Environmental > Aquatic > Marine > Oceanic | place: Arctic Ocean... | reverse complement strand
TCCACTTACGCAATTAAGAGAATCGAAGACACAGCGATTTCTGAAGTCGAAGGATGGCAACAGATGCCACAAGGCAGTAGCCAGAACTCTGCTTATCCTGCAATACTAACCGATCCTCAAAACAACATTCACATAGCGTGGCTCGATTTTGGTAACGGAAGTGCTGGCGAAGAAATTCGCTACACTAGATTGAATGCTACATCTAACACAGGTCCCGGAGAAACGGCATTGGATTCATGGAATTCAACAGCGGTAACCTCGTGGCAATCATTCAAACTTGGTCCAAACCAATTATCGAAACCATCTCTTGGCCAACCCCCTGCTTTCGCTAACGACCTTGGAAGCGGAGCGCATATCGCTTGGTCAGATACAAACAAGTGTTCTGATGAAAGCAATGGCGGGCCTTGGACAATCTGTTACTCACATGTATTGACCGGACAGGTTGATGTCGAATTCGAAGACGGCGAGACCTATTATCACGTAATCGAGCCCGGCGAGCAAACAATCTACAATCTAACAATCAATAACACCACACCAGGTCCGAAAGATTTGGTTGCGGATACATATAATTTGAATGTATCAGGAATGCCAGAAAATTGGACAGCAAATCTATACTTCTCAAACAACCATACAGCAATCTTCGAAGAGACACCAATCTTCCTAGAAGGTGGCGAAATGGCACGTATGTACTTGAGAGTAAAAGCTCCTTCGATATACCAGGCCGATGAAGACCAACTTGCCGAAATTGTAGTCTCTGCGATATCACTCAAGGATCCTGCAATTCGTTCTGAGAGGTTGACATTGACACTGATGGACGTCGTTCATGGAATTGATTTGGATACTAGTCACCGTATGGCCGATGTCGAACAAGGACAAACGGCAATATTCTCGATTACAATTACCAATACTGGAAACGTTCACGATTCATATGCTTTCTACGACCCAAATAGTTTGGAGGGCCAGCAAGAGTGGCTACTTCCATTCGGTTGGCAGGTAGATTTCCCAATGCAAGTATCTCTTGACCCTGGGCAATCAGTAACAAAGAATCTTGAAATTTCAGTACCGACCAGTCAAGACCCTGGAACATTCGTAATATATGTCAAGGGTTGGTCTGAAGGCGAACCGTTGAAGTCATTAGAAAAAGGAACATATGACGTACTAGAATTATGGATAAACGTATCAATTCGTTCGATAGGAAACATCGTATTCGAAATATTTGATACTAGTGAAGTGATTTTACCTTCCCCTAGTTCAGGCGCCCCTTCATGTGCTGAATACGATATTAACGTAATCAAGAATTACGAAGCAGGCTATCTTCAATTCACCACACCGGGAGCTCCTGAAGTTAAACCGGATGAGGTCGACATGAATACATGGAGGCAGGACCATTGGACTGTTGAACTGGACTTCTCAAACGCCCCAGGGCCAAGAGATCCTTCTGAACAAAACAGCCCAAGATTGTGGCCGATAGAAACCACCTACACCGTAGGGGTATCTGTGTGCGCTCCAGTTAATGCGAATGCAGGCCTAGGACCTGCAGTAACAGTCAAGGCCCACCTCGAAGGCTATCCTCGTGTTGCCGATTCGGTGATTTTGTCAACCAATGTAATCCACGTATTCGCATTGGAAGCGGATGCTGAGACTACAGACTTCTCGTCCAACCCTGGTGAAACTTGGATTATCCCTACTACTGTAACAAATACAGGAAATGGACCAGATAGATACGACCTACGACTTGGTCGTGTTACCGACTCTGCAGGAATTGCTGTATTGTGGGATATCGATATCCCCCGCAGCCTGTTAACAGAATTATCTCGTGACACTTCTCAAACCGTTGACCTGACAATAAACGTCCCTAACCAGGTCCCTGCTGGAGATTATACCGTTGTTATACAAGCATTCAGTGAAGAAGATTATGTCGATGCTTCCGGCCACAGAACCCGTCTCCGAGATGAGATTATGTTCCATGTAACCGTGAACGAGTTCTATGACATGCAAATCACCATGGACCCTAGCGTTGATAACGACGTTAAGACAAGTGCACCGGGAAGAATTGTAGAATTTGTAGTGAATATCACTAACGCAGGAAACGTTCTTGACACGCCTTCACTGCACAACCATACGTCCTCCAAAGATGGTTCTACTGGCAATATAATTTGGAACACATTACCTGGAATGGGTGCTCTATCCGAATGGAGTGTCGATTGGAAGATGGTCAACTACGTAGGTAGCGATTTAATCGTTGAAACCGAGTGTGTTGTTACAACTTCAACAGCGGATGAATTCCCTGATGATGTATGCGTATACATGAGCGACATCGATGAATGGCGTCTACCAGAAATGGAACCATATTCCACCCACACAATGATTGCTACAGTACACATTGCGACTGGAGCAAAACTTGACACCCGTTTAATCGGCCTCAAGGTTACCAGTATGGCGGGCGATATGGAGAATGATGGAGACCATGATGACAGCCCTGAGTGGGCTGGCGATCTACTGGATAGTAACGAGCTCATCGTTACCCTTCGTCTCCGTGCTCCAAACTTGGTAATCTCGGAAGTATCTGTTTCTGAAACCAGCAACGAGGTCGATAAGACCATCGCGGTTCGAGTCATTCTACAGAATACAGGAAATGTACACGCCACTAATATCGAAATCGTTCTTTGTGAATTTAGTGACGCCGACGATGAAGTACTCAAGGATATCCGCAAGAATGGCTGTCCAGACGACTCTATCGTAATGCGCACAACTGTTGGTGCATTACTTGCTCCTGATGCTAGCGAAGAAGCCCAAGAGATTGAATTGTACCTATTGTACCCAGTTTCAGCAGGTTCATACGACGTGGTAGTGGTTGTTGATCCAGAAAACAATATTGTAGAAGTAAGTGAATCAGACAACATCCGCGTTGTATCTGACGAACTTTCTAGCGATTCTCCAATGCTCGATGTAGCAGGCGAAATAATCAGCGATTGGGCTCTTCCATTCGGTGTATTGGTTCTAACCTTCTCACTATTCGGTGTTCTATACCTTGTAGGCCGTGGACGCAGAGCAGATGTGAAGAACCGCTTAGCAGAGCAGAGCAGTTTGGTTACAGTCTTAGAAGACGAGAGTTGAACTGGGATATAATAAACGCAAAAGGCATTGACCTCATTGGTTTGTGGGGTCAATGCCTAATGCTGCCCACCAAGGTAATTCTATGGTTTGCGAAGCAGCAATGAATTGGCCCGACCGTTCAGCCAGTTGGCGTACCATTCTTGACCTAACTTCATCCATCAGCCTTTCACTTGCCTCAGCACCTAGTTGTAATTCACGTGCAAATTCTTTGAAGTTAAATTGAGAACGCGGCGATTCAAGGATATTGTGGACCATCAATCGTTGTTCATATGACTCGAAATCAGAATCAACCGTTGTCGAAACCCTTTGCTTAATTTGTTGATGAAGAGCAATCAAGGCATCACGCTCAGTATCAATTTTTTCAATCGCTTCAGAAATGGCAGATAAATGGTGAGCCCCCTCTCCAACTCCAATTTTCTTCCTACCACTAACCAATTCAGCAACTTTTACGATGTTTCCATTCAGTTGGTTTGAGAGTTTTAGCGGGCCCCCCGCTGGAAGAATCCTCTGATTGCATTGGAATAGATCGGGGCCAAGGTCAATACGAATCGAGATGGCCTGTTGTACCGAATAGATATTCTTGGGCGGGCCGCCTTTGTTGCTAGCAGCTTTCATTTTAACAACAAAGCCAGCATCTTCGAGTAACCTGAGATGTTTCATGACAGCCTGTTGTGAAATACCAATTTGGTCGGCTAGTTGCAAAGGGTAGTGAGGCTCTCTTACTAACCGTTCAAGGATAGCCCTACGAGCCTTGTTTTGCAGAATAGCGAGCGCCTGGTCGAGGTTAGCCATGACTTCACAACCATTGGTTACCTACCATCGGTTACCTATGAACTCGTCGGAAGAGCGCTTAAGCCCCATCCCAGTTCTTCCACGAGTCATCCTTTGGCGGATTTTCTGGTGTGTGAATACTTGCCTTGTTGATAGAGCCGCTAATTTTGGCGGCCGTAGCAGTGCGGATTCTAGTATCTGCATCTGCAAATGGCCCAGGAACCGGTTTATCCCCATCTTCCGGCATTGGCATTTCTCCTCGTATCAATTTATACAACTCATCAGTGGTGGGAATTTCATTATTGGGCGGTAAGTCATCATCCATTGGAGTCATTGCAGTAACAATCTGGTCTTGGGAGATATGAACTCTGTTTTCTCGACCCCTATTTATCGAGATCAATATCCAGCCCAGTGGAACTAACATAAATCCAATGCAACATAGCCCACCAGTAACCAATACAATAGGGTCCGTTAGCATTTTCATAACAACAGCATCGCCATTGGTAAATAATAATGGATTTTCACAACCGTCATCCGGTTCACAAGAAATCGACACCAATATTTCAGATGTTTCTTTAATATCGAGTTTGGTTACAGTAACGAAATCAACGTCTGTTTGTTCTTGAAAGTCAGTCCGACAGTCATCAGAAACCTTCTTTCCAGCAGTGCCATTTTCGACATAGTTGAATGAAACATCGTAGTCACTATCGCTCTCTTCAACATTTACAACCCAACACCCTGGTTCAAGAGTGATAGTATTTATTTCTCCAAATTCAGCAGTATGCTCCGAAGTCTCCCTTGGGTCATAGAAATCAGTAAAGTGCTCTCCCGCTAATGCCAACGAAAGTGAGCCACAAAGCGCTAGTACAATCCCAGCAATTAAAATCCACTTGGGCCAAGGTGACGTGGGCGTTGAGGGTTGCATCAAGCAACCTAAGGGGGCATGCTCCTTCAACCAAGCGGCTCAAGAGAGGCCCATTTCTTCTAATTTTTCTGGAAGATATGTGTCGGTTACGAAGTCAAGACCATATTTTGCAAGCGATTGCTGTTCAGCCTTTATTCCGATTTCAAGCATCATATTGATCTGGTCTTGCCACCATCCATCGGCAAACCTAGGGTCGGTTAATTCAGCATTCAATGCTTCAATATCCTTTTTCGAAAGGTCATCCGAAGGTAAGTCATATGCGAGAATATCATCTGCTGTAATGCCGAGGTAAGAAGCAGAAGGTGTAGCTAAATATTCAGAAATATGTGCTGTTTTAATTGCCCCATAAGCGATAGAAGCGAAGATACGGAACGACCACGGGTCACCATCGAGGAATACCACTACTGGCAAATCCCACTCTTCATTCATGCGTTTGATAATTCTACGAGTTGATCTAGCCGGCTGGCCCTTTAGATGTATTAGGCCACAATTATGTTCCTCATCGAAACCATTCTCTATCAATCTGTCAAACATCCCACCAGTCTCAATGGCCATCAAGAATTTGACATCATGTTTTTTCAACTGAATTTTCTCAATTTCAACATTGTAAGGTAAGCCGTATCCCGAATCCCCAACGTCATCTCGCGCGTTGATAGTCATCCACTGTCCTCGCCGATTCAATTCCATGAGGGTAATATCCCCAATCATCCTAGCGCCATCTTCTTCAGGTCTAAGTTTGAAATCTTCTCTCAGACAAGAAGTGACAACTTCAAGGTCCTCTGCTAAATTATTTGATTCGTTTTGACCACCGAACTTTCCTAATCCCCAACCTTCTGAAATGTAATACATTTCCCTCAGGGTTGATGATTTTCCGGCCTCTATCATCTGTTCAATAAATTCCACTACGTGTAGTGCCCGAAGGAGATTTTTTGCAGAACCTAGGCTTGTAGCATCACGGGTCGAGCGTTTCTTTCCGTACTTGTAGACTCCAAGTTTTTTATCGAAAGCGATATTGGTTTTTGTTCGAACCGGCAAAGTCATAGTTGGCGGTTCACCCTTTACAATTCGGTCATACATTTCTTCGACAACCAAATGGAGTCGTCGTTTTGTCAATTCAGGGTCGTTTACTCGTGCCATCAGACATCACCTCCAAACAGGGTTGTTTGTCCAGCGTCTCCTTCAACCACACCTGGTTCAAACGATGCATCATCATCATCTTCATTTTCAGGAACTTCTAAACCCGCTTGGTCAAGAATTTCCTCTTGTCTTCGAATTTCTTCGAGCATCTTTTCATCGAGTTTAGTTGCTCCAATAACATCCTGGCTTCCTCTGAAAAAGACATCGGTTTCAGTCCAATCTCCCTTTTCTAAATTTGCAAGAGAATATTTGATAGTTGTATTCTCTCCAGGGTCTAGAGTTTCAATTTTCCAACCCCAGATACCCATTGCTTCTTTACGCCCTCCGCGTTCATTCCCAACCATTTCTCCATCGGATTTCTCTGGCCAGTTGACCAGTATGGAATAGCTTCTAGCCCTCGATGTATAATTGAAGAGGGTAATCAAAATATCAGTTTGCTTCGTATCTTTATTCCAGACAGTACTTTCATTACAGATTACAGCGCTCATAATTTTTGTAATCGAACCAGATAAATCCGGGACCGGTCTTTTGAGAATAGATGCTGACTTTTCTGCAATCGCAGGTAATATATCATTGATTAATTCGAACTTTTCACGAGTTTTAGCCATCTTCTTCTTCTTTTCAAGATGCTTCCTCAGCCCGCGCCCCATTTCCAGCATGGCCCTACGGGTTTCCTCGAAGACGAATTCGTTATCCGAAAGGGCTTCTTTTGCTTCAGATGTAAATTGAACATTGGTACTGGCAAGATGAACAAGCATTGCAGCAGGCCCTTTCGGAACACCCCTCCCGCCAGCTTGGTCCAGCCCATACTGCCTCCAATCTACACTTTCAATCGCTTTAGTCAGCAAACAACCACCTTGTTGATACATCAAAGGAACACGATTAGCGAAGCGCAAAACTTCAACGGGCTTGTCCGATGCCATCCCGTCCCCGAAGATCAACCCAACTTCGACCTGGAAAGGGTTACCGTGACTAACCGATGGCGCGCGCGTCATGGTTGCGATATATTTTGAATCGATGGTTTTGGAAAGTCCCTTTTTGATTAACATCTCCTCAATAGGCGAGAGACAATTGGTAGGCGGGCTCAGTAATTTTACAACTTTACCTGCAACACTTCTCTCACCTTGAAACGCCTCCAATAGAGCCCGCACATCATCCGGTTTCATTGATTTTGGCTTTGTAGAGACGTCCAGTTCTGCTGCATCACACAATTCTTTTGCAGCCCTCATAGATACTCCCGAGAAATTTTGACGAAGGAAAACCGACAATCTCGAATCACTTGATTCTCTGCACATTCTCTGTAATTGCCCAAGCTCAATTCCGTGAGGGTGAGGCTTAATCGCGTCCACCTTTCGCGGTAACCTTTCAGTGACTCTTGGCCAATGGTATCTTTCACCATCAGGGTCAACAAATGTGATTTCTGCGTGAGGGTTAACTATACTCGTCATCCTAAGATATTGGAATACGGATTGACGACCCCGTTGATATTTCCCCTTCATCGTATTTGTGACTCTTACGCCATGCTCCTTCAATGTCAGGTCTTCATTCTCCCAAATGATGCGATTCTGCTCACTTTTCACAGCCTTGTTTTTGCGTGTATCCAAACCAATTTTTACACTGACAGCAGTGGGCTCTCCGGCAATCTTTGACAATACATGCGTCGGTTTACCAGTGGTTAGTTGTGAATACATTACAACGCCGGTAATTCCAATTCCTTGCTGACCGCGACTTTGACGTATTGCATGGAACCGTGAACCGAATAATAGTTGACCAAACACCTTCTCAATACTCTTCTGAGGGATTCCTGGCCCGTTATCTTCAGTGGTCAGTTCTAGAATGTCTCTTTTGGTATCAAACTTTGAAATTTTGACACTGATGTTAGGGAGGATTCTTGCTTCTTCGCAAGCATCTAGTGAATTATCAACCGCTTCTTTCACAGCAGTGATTATTGAACGCGGTAAAGAATCAAACCCGAGGAAGTGTTTATTCTTCTCAAAAAATTCAGAAATAGCGATTTGCTTCTGATTGCTTGCCATCTTTTCTGCAATGCCTGACACGGGTCTCACTCCACTCACCGGTTCTCCTCAGTCCTAATGACTTCGGGCCTTGAGCGACCTAAGCCCATCGCCCAAGGTTCTTGAATGATAGCGTTCAATTTGCCGAATCAAGCGCAATATGAGCAAGAGTGATTCGACGCAGATAGACAATTATCCATATTGTGAGCAGAATCGAGAGCGAAATAGCCGCCCAATATGTCCAATCCCTTCCTTCATTCATGGCGACGGAAAGGTCGGCCGCCTTGGACCCCCAGTACGCATAAAGTACGCCCGGTACAATCATTCCAAAATTCCCTAGTAAGTAATCTCTCCAACTAACATCTGTCAGCCCATATCCGTAATTTAATACAGCGTATGGAACAATTAGGCTAACGCGAGTTAGTAAAACACATCTCAAGCCATCTTCACTTACGGCTTTGTTAAGGGCATTTAGAGTGGGCTTGTCATTCAACTTTTTACCAACTCGGTTATACAGGTATTTTCTGGTTAACCAGAATGGCAAAATAGCACCTAAGCAAGCACCTACGAAAGCAATCGCCCACCCCTGCCAGAATCCAAATATTACGCCTGAGATAAATTTGTGAAGGCTTGCTGGAGCTACAAGGAGGGCTAGAATGATGTACAGTAATAACCAAGCAGAAATACCAAGCCAGCCACTTTCGGCAAACCAATTCGCCTTTTCCACTAATGGCGATAATAGGGTCTGGGAGAGGTAAACCGCTAATGCAATACCTCCGATTACACCACCGAGGCCGAGGGCTGCCATACCTCGTTCTGACACAATACCACTTCAGTCAAAAAATCCTTTGTTCCAAGCGGTAATATATCCAGTAAAGGCACTTGTTGCAACTGTAAGTGGGCTGGCAAGATACAACTTACCCGGGCCCGAGCGCCCTTGAAAATTCCGATTAATGGCAGAGACGGTGACTTGTTCGGGCGTAATAGATACGCCAGGCCCAGCGCCAATACAAGCCCCACATCCGGGGTCGATTAGATTCACACCAACCCGTTGGAATAGGTCGTGCCACCCCTTTCTTACTGCCAAATCCTTCACTTGTCCGCTTCCGTATTGGATGTAAAAATCAACACCCTCTTTTACGACTAATCCGGCCATTTCTGCTGATTCGCAAACCATGGCATAGTATGCAATATCATCCTCTTTACCAGCGGTGCACGACCCACCATATGCGATATCGATAGTTACCCGTCCAATATCAGAAATATTAGCACCATTGGTTGGATCGGACGGCACACCCTCGTCAGGATTGCCAGGATGTGCGACCATAGGGACAATTTCTGAGATGTTAATCACATGAACCCCTCCATCATATTTGGCCCCAGCATCTGGCTCTACAGCCATCTTTATCATATGTGAGCGCTCCAATCCTTGCGACTTCTCCATCCAATCATACAATGCATCATCAGGCTCACAAATTCCAGTATGCCCGCTACATTCAGTGGCCATATTGCAAAGGGTAGCCCTTTCATCAATAGATAATGAACGAAGACCTTCTCCGCCAAACTCCATTGACCGATTTAGGGTCAATTCTTCACGAGCATGGTCCGATAAGATATACAATATTACATCCTTAGCAGTGCAGCCGTCACTCAAAGACCCGATGAGTTCGAATCTTATCGATTCAGGCACCTTTACGAATGTGAATCCAGAGTAAATAAGACTCGCATATTCAGTAGCGCCTACCCCGTAGGTTAGCGCGTTTGACGCACCACCCATACATGTGTGGGAATCAGTAGCTTGTATGAAATCCCCTATTTCTATAAATTCTTCTCGAGCAACCTGATGACAAATACCCGGCGACACGCCATCCTTAGCAGAGTAATCTCGAACCCCGGTGTGCTTCTGGAATTCAACCTGTAAATCTCGTAAAGTTTGGACTTTTTGCATGTGCGGCACGAATTTCGGATTATGTGCTGCGTACAGCAAATGGTCTTCAAAAACTGCGAATTTACTAGGGTTTGGGAGAGAATAATCCAATCCATATTCTTCCCCTAAGAATGTATGAACTTGCGCGGTTGTGAACTCATGGCTATAGCCTCCTTGAACTTGAGCTATGACTGGGTCGCCAGGCTTTACACATTGCCCAGGCTCCTGGCCTACTAAATTCCGAGCAATAATTTTCTCAGCCATGGTCATGGGGCAAGGAGGGGTATTCAGAGGCGGAAGTGAGATTCCACCATCCTTCAACTTTGATGCAAAGGGGAATAATCCCCCGTTTTCAATAATTAATTTAGTTACAGGGTCGTATTGTGAAGTAAATTCATCAAGCGAAACGCCCTCTCCATTCTGTAACCGCTCAAGGATTTGATAACCACCCATTAATTGTCCTAGGTTGAGATTATTTCGTTCATGAATTGGTGCAAAGGATGAGGCGATAACAATTCTAACCCCAGCCCATCTTTCACACTGCGCTGCAGTTTCACGTGACGAGCCAGTTCCCTTGCGCTGACCCGAAACAATCACTTCGAATCCACCATTGATTAGGGCGTTTTCATTGAATACCCTCATTCCCCCATGCACCAATCCCGCATATGCATTCTTTGCAATCTCCGCAGGGTCATGGTCAAAACAAACCCAAGCAGGTGTCATCACATCCGTGTTGATATCATCCAACAAATCCTCAGGGGAAATATCGCTCATTTTGAGATTTAACCCATCGTATAATTGACGTTTGATGAGGTCCAAATCTTTGGTTAGAAATAGGACTCTTTTGCCAGAGGCTAGTCTGACTTCTTCTGGTGGCCAAATCTCAGTCATCTCTCTCCCCCATTCCCTTTCAAGGGGCAAGGTGGTATAACGGGTTCGGATTGCCTAATTTCTTATGATTGCATACCCTCTACTTCTTGGTGACTTATTAATCACAAATCTTCCAGGAAAACCCTCCGAGATTTATTCGGCTTAATGAAAAATTTCTCACTAATTACTGAACATCATTTATTAAATCCTGCTAAACGCCATGCAGCGAGCCAACTCCTGTGAAAATACACTTAACCATGCCGCCAAATAGTTTAAATAACCCCCTCCGAAGGACTAGATTAATAATTCGGTATAGCCATAATTGCTAATACCGAACGGAGGGATACAAATGGTGGAGAATCAACATGTAGAAGATATCGTAAAATGTAGCGACTGTGGAAGCCGCTCATTAACCCGTGATGAGACCCGTGGCGAAGTCGTCTGTGAAGATTGCGGACTTGTCCTCGAAGACAATGTAATCGATCAAGGTGCGGAATGGAGAGTGTTCTCTCCAGAGCAAGGCGACCAGCGTGCCCGAACCGGCGCACCGATGACTGTCATGCTTCACGACAAAGGATTGTCGACCGATATCGATTGGCAGAACAAAGATTATTCTGGAAAGACTATCAATTCCCGTTACAGGTCTCAATTCTATCGTATGAGAAAGTGGCAGAAGAGATCTCGTGTATCGAATGCAACCGAGAGAAATCTGGCAATGGCTTTAGCAGAATTAGACCGTATGGCAAGCCGCCTTGAACTTCCAAAATCAGTTCGTGAAGCAGCTGCTGTAAATTATAAGAAAGCGGTTGAGAAGAGATTGATTCGCGGACGTTCTATTGAAGGCGTAGCAGCAGCATCTTTGTATGCAGCATGTAGGCAATGTGGTGTCCCTCGTACCCTTGACGAAATAGGTCAAGCAAGCCGTACCGGACGCAAAGAAATTGGACGAACCTACAGATTCATGGTTCGTGAATTAAAGATGAAGATCATGCCAACCGGGCCTGAAGATTACATCTCTCGTTTCTGTTCAGGACTTGGTTTGGATGCAGAAGTCGAAGCTAAGGCCCACGAATTGATCAAAGCCGCTCAAGAAAAGGAATTGACAAGCGGGCGCGGTCCAACTGGAATCGCTGCTTCGATTATCTATATTGCAAGCGTTCTTTGTGGCAAGCGCCGAACACAGCGCGAAGTCGCAGAGGTTGCAGGAGTAACCGAAGTCACAATCCGTAACCGATACAAGGAACTGATTCAAAACCTTAACATTGAATTGGATATTTGAGGTTGAAAACCAATTCCAATCAGGAATTGAAACACTGTCCGGGTGATTGATATGAAAAGTAGACGCAGAGTATCTGAGAAAGTCCTCGAATCATTAGCCGAGCGTTTAGCGACTACATTGGAAAAGGGAACCGCCGCGTGGCCTCTACCCCAGCCCCCTCTTACCGATTCGGATTTCCCCCCTGTACATCCAAAAGAACCACAAGTGGTTATAGAGATGGGATTGGGATTATTGCATGCCGATAAAGGCATGTTTGACCGACATCTTGCAATTGTAGTGGATTTAATTGTCCCACATAGGATGAACCTCACCGACGACCCTTTCGAAATACACGAGAGATGGCTCCTAAAGCGATTGAATGTTCTTACCGAGAGATTGTTATTCGCAATTGCAACCGAATGGTTAGCACAAGCTCTTGACCATTCAAACCCGGACACCGATAGATGGTGGCTTGCAATTGCAATGGTCAATGGACTTTGCAATGCATCACATGGACTACCTGTCCATCAAGGATACCACTTGGTTGAATCAATAGCCCTAGCCGAAAGGCCAGGAACATGGCATACACAACCGGAAGCAACCAGGGCCAACACAGATTGGAATCCACACGGAATGGTTCCAAGAACAACCTCTGTGGTTGCTCATGAGGCGGGCGCAGATGCTGCTAAGTGGATGATGATGCAATTAGAGAACGGCTCTGAAGAGAGGCGTAAATTGCTAATCGAATGGTGCCGACTTTTACTTGAGCGTAAAGAATTGATTGAACCACTCGGAATATCTCAAATTCTTATTCGAAGGGCTAGCGATTCTTCAGAAGAGGTTTCGAGCCGGGTTGTAGTTTGTCTTGCTCGATTGATCGAAGGCGACAAAGATTCAGGCTTAGAATGCATACGTGTCTTACACTCACGCGATGATTTACTAACTCGCCGAGCAATGGGGGATACATTGACGCGTCTATTCAGGCGCATCACCGCCGATGCAATTCCTTTGCTAAACGATATGCTTGAGGATGAAGACGAGAGTGTTCTAGCTGCTGCTAGCGCAACAATTGGTGATTTACGATTTTTGGACAAGGATTTGTGGGCTGATAAAATTAGAGACTTGTGTGACCACCCATCCCTGATAGTTCGCAGAAATTTAGTTTATACAATAAGAGATTACTTGGAAGAATTTTCTGACGATGAGCGGAAGATTATTCCAAAACTTTGGGAAGGTGGCGATGAGACCGTACTAACCCGATTACGAGAGATGTTGATGCGTATGGATGAAGTAGATGCAGACCGCTTTGCAATAACAATTCGCTCTCTTGAGCACCTAGACCTCAACGGACTTTGGGCTCCAATGAAAATACGAGACGAGGAACGCGTACTCCAATGGCAACAATGGTTAGAGGGTAAAGCGGACCAACCATCAACCCCGGAAGTTACAGAGATACATATCTCAGATATGACTGAAGGTGAGGCGCCCGACTTGGAAGACGCCCTCAATACTCTTGATGACATGGGCTTTCTAGATTGACACAAGGCTCTTGAACGCGGCCTGTATTCAACGGTCATGCGCAGTGCTCTGTTGTTTGCCACAATCCTTCTTTTTGCGATAGTTCCTTTCTCAAATTCAGTCACAGCAGACGGTTTAGATGAGAACTCAGGGATCACAATTACTGCATCATACGATAATTCTACAGAGATGACTACTCTGAATATTACAATGCCAGTAACCAATAATGCTACGTTATTGGACGAATTAAAAGACGCAACCTTTTCAATTTCAAGAATGGTATCAGGAGAATTTCCAGTGGTTTTAGAGATTGTAAATGAAATACAATTCTGTACCCAGGGTACATCTAATTCAGACTGTTCAGGAGCAATTTTCCAGATCGAATACTTTTCATATCCATTCGATTCTGGTAATTATGATTATCAATATTTACTCGGATTTGATGATGGGTACATAATGAGTAATGCATTGAAAGAAAACGTATCTTGGATTATGGCGGTAGAAAATTTGACAGGCACATATACTGATGATGTGACCACATTATCTTGGGATTATCCCGAAGGAACCCCAATGAACCATTCTGTAATGATTTACAGTCATGATTCGCCAGCAACGAGGGAGGACTGGAATGGCATGACAAAAACAATCGTTAGTAGTAGTGTATCTGCAGGAACTACAAGTTACGATATCAATTACTCTGGGGAATCGATTGAAAGAGATATTTTCTATTCGGTCACCCTATTGTATGATACATCTGAAGATACTAGATTTATAGGAACTAACACGCTTACTAATTCTCTTTGGGAAGACAATACAGCGCCGCTATTTATTGGGGAATTGGAAGTCACATTCAATCCGGATACAGATGTGACAACTATCGATTGGGGAGAGGGAATTTCTGATGAGGATTTAGTGATAAATATTTACCGTTCCGACATGGAGATACTAATTTTGGATTCAAACAGTTTGACCGCCACAGTGGATGCGAGTTCATCTTCCTTTGATTTACCAATTCCAATCGGGGAACACCGTCAATCATGGTATGCGATATCCTTTGAGGACAGCCAGGGTAATGAAGTTCAGACATTAACTGAATCTTCGCCAGTGGCTGGCCCAATCATCGAAACCACAATTTCATCAAGCACAATTACCAATATTATAGTTGACAGAAATATGGATGGTTCAATCACATTGAATTGGGATGAAAGCATTAGTGACCCGTACGCTATTGCAAAGGTATGGCGATCTGTCACAGGCCCAATAGATTCGTTTGAAAATCTTGAAGAATTGATTTCTACAAACGTCTCTAATCAACAATTTACTCACAATCCAATTAATCCGGTAGATGAGGCATGGTATGCAATTACAATCGAAGGAATATGGGGTTCAGGCGTAATCCCATGGCATGATGAGAGTTTATTTGCAGGTGTAAACTCAATGATTACGCCAATACGCGAGACAGAAGACATAGTGGTGGAGACAACCCCTGGCATATTAGCCCAAGTCCAATCTACCACTGGTGCTGGTGGTAGCATAAGTGACGGTTCTTTGATTTCTTTGGGAGACATGTATGAGGGCGACATAATTATTATTTCAACATCGGTAATGGTTGACAAAATTTCTTGTAACAATATGACTTCAGAAGTCTTCGTAGTCTTTTCACATTGGGCACTAACTTTCGATGCAAATCAATCGGGTGAAACATGTCTAGGAACAATTATCGATGGAGAAACCGAAATTGGCTTTACTCTAACTTGGAACTATATCGAAACAATTGCAAATACTAGCAATGATACTAGCAATGAAACCAGCAATGAAACCGATGATGATAATGAATACCAAGAAGAGGAAGAAGGTAATGGTGAAGTTGGGGAAAAGGGCACAGTCGCAAGTATTATTTTAGCTATAATAATCCTAACTTTGCTAGTTTACCTTCTAGTGATGATGCGTTCGCCTAATTACGAGGAAGAAGAGTGATTACTCCTCTTCATTACTTGCTAATGGTCCGGCCGAAGAAAGCCAAACATAAACTCCATTTGTTGTAACTAGTAGACCAACCAATGAAAGAACCAAACCACCTGGTTCAGGGAAAAATTCGATCCGGCCTACGGCGTATGCAATACCTAGGATGACCAAACCAGTAATCACTACAAGGGCGGATGTATGTTCGGGATCTTTCCACAAATCCATAGTAGGAACTATGCCCTTTACTCCAAAGGTTATTCTGAACCATGCCAGATAAAGTAACAACATTCCAATGAGGCCAATAGTTCCAGAGGTGAATGTAGAATCATTCCAAGGGCCTGCTGGAGAGATATCTGTGAAGGTGATACTTACCAAAGCCAATCCAAGAGCGGCAAAGAGTCGCCACTCTACCTTTGCGCCCATAGTGGTGCTACGGGGCGCGACGCTTGAAAGCAATGGGGGCGTGAGGGGGGTGATGGCAGCGGTTGAGGACGCGGTTTTAGTGGCGGGGGGCATAGGTTCGCGAATGTTACCCGCAAGTGCAGCAATCGCCAAGGAAGCCCTTCCTCTAGTCGACATCCCTGCACTTTCTCATTTAGCCCGAGAGGCCGTTGCAGCAGGGGCAAAACGAATCCACATCATCTCTTCTCCGCGGAAAGATTTGAGTGGATTATTGAAGGACCACTCTTGGTTAGAAAACAAGAGACCCGATATCGATGTAGAGATACTTTCACCATTTTCAGATGTAGAGGTTTTTGTTCATATTCAAGAGGTAGCGAAAGGGTTTGGCGACGCGCTAAGTTGTGCATTGCATGCAATCAAAGGACCATTCATGGTATTACTTGGAGATAATATCCTTCTAGATTCATTTACTTCAAGTTCCGGTTATATTCCTTCTAACGCTTCGAAGATATTAGTTGAAGCGTATATGAGAACAGGTCTTCCATGTGTTGGCCTTGCGGCAGTTGGCGACCCTGAAAATTACGGTGTAGTCTCAATGGACGGGGAATTGGTTAAAGAAATAATAGAGAAGCCAAATCGAGAAAACGCACCGTCAAACCTTGTGCTGTGCGGACGATATGTTTTCACTCCGGACACTTCAATGCTACTTTCAAAATACAACTTTGAAGAATACGGAGAACTTCAATCCATTGCTATACAGCAGCACTGGATGGAAAACGAGGGATTGGTCGGAGTAGAACTTAGCGGATTCGAGTGGTATGATTCAGGAGCGCCCCTTCCTTGGTTAAAGAGCCAAATCGATTACGCATTACGCCGTGAAGATATGCGTGATGAAATTAGAGACTGGCTAAGCGACAGACTTCAGCGCTGACCAGGTTTCCAAAAAGATAGAGAAAGCGGGACCTCTCCATTTGCAGCCCGAATAGCGAGATGATCTGCTCGTTCATTCCAACGATGACCACTGTGGGCTTTGACATGTTCCCAAGACAGTTCTCTCAGTGAGGAAACCTCTCTCCAAAGAGATTGGATATGCGCAACCAACTTTTTGTTGGCCTTAGCTTTCCAAGCACCAGTTGCTTGATTACCAGCATATTTTGAATCCGTTTTGATAATAATTTCAGACTCTCCACCTTCTGTTAATGCCCAGCGTAAGGCTTCAGCCATAGCAGTTAATTCAGCGGTGTTATTTGAGCCAACCTCGGCTCCAATGAACTCCAGGCCGTCAGAATTGGTGATTACCTTGCCATGAAACTCATGGAGGATTTCTCCATTTCCACGACCCAAATCGTTTGAACCGGTGATAATTACAACTCCCCATCCAGCGGGAGTTTCACTATCCACATTCTGATTCCCAATACAAGAACCATCTACGTAGATATGGAGCATTCTATTTTCACTCGCCAATTTCAGCCTTGTAATCAGCAGCCGACATTAGACCGGATACTGCTGTAGCATCAGTTAGCTTCATTCGAACAATCCATCCTTCGCCATATGGGTCTTGATTCATTAGTTCAGGAGCGTCATCTAGAGAGTCGTTAACAGCAGTAATCTCACCGGCAAGCGGTGCAAAAATAGGAGAAGCGGATTTTACGGATTCGACGATTGCAAATTCGTCCATTTCATCACAAGCCATTCCAGCCTCTGGTAATTCGATATACACGATATCGGTTAGTGCATTTTGAGCATGGTCTGTGATGCCGATGACTACCTCATCGCCTTCTACTTTCATCCATTCGTGCTCTTTGGTGTAGTACAGGCCTTCTGGGATCTCGGTCATGACACTCCCTCTATTACACTGCAAGTGGTTTAAGGAATCAAACCTTTCTCATAGGGGATTGGAACAATGAGGGCAAATCTTCCATGAAGGCTCGGACACATTACCACAACTAGCACATGTTTTAGGAGTGGATTCTGCAATCATCACCGAATCATTGAGAACTGTATTTCCAACTTGGCCGATTTGTACCATCGGTTGACTCTGTTCCAAGTGCTCTTGCCTAATTCGACCTGCTTCAGAAAACATCCCGGCCTTTTGATATGCGTCAGCTGCACCTTCCCAATTACGTGCTAATTCGAGATTTTTGGCCTCAGCCGCCCAAGTTCCGGGGGTTTTCTGCTGGGGGGTGGGCCTAGGTTGTTGAACCGGAGCAGACGGCGGATACACAGGGGTTCTGACTTGTTGGATAATAGGAACATATTGAGGCTGTTGTTGAACAACAACAACTCTCTGAGTGTCATTCTTTGTACTTAGGGCACTGATTGCAAAAATTAATGAAAAACAGCAAAACAAACCTCCGCAAATTCCACCAGTCTCCACGCCTGCCCTCTGCCAACCACTCATGAAAAAACCCCATCCGATGAGCCCCAATACAATACAAGTGTTCCAGTAAAAGCTTCTCTTTTTTTTGCCTTCATCTGGTGGGAGGGTGTAATTCATCACTCTTCCTCCAACTCTTTGGACAGCATGGTATGCTCAAGATTGGCCCAAGCATTGCCGACCTCAGTATCGTTACTGGCCTGCATTAATTCTGCTTCTACTCGAGAGGCCATCGTATTGCTATCTTCGTGGGGAAACATCCCACTAAGCGGACCTTCTCCTCGACCGGTTGGACCGGCAAGGCCTAACAAAACAACACCCAATACTGGAATCACAAATCCTACACTCGGATTTTCGATGGAAATAACTCCCGAAATTAACCCTAAACCGCTTGCTAATACAAGACCAAGCC
>Ga0209709_10001908_pt1 | contig 18721 bp, 21 predicted proteins | sample ArcticOcean_MG_C_2_FD_187435 | JGI IMG/M metagenome (GOLD analysis project Ga0209709, IMG submission 187435) | Marine microbial communities from western Arctic Ocean - ArcticOcean_MG_CB4_136 (SPAdes) (version 2) | ecosystem: Environmental > Aquatic > Marine > Oceanic | place: Arctic Ocean... | reverse complement strand
GTATATCAGGTTGGACTTGTTACACAGTAAACTTGGTAAAACAAAAAGAGTATGGTTTAGATAAATTCTATACTAACTTTGATCCTGGTTCAGGTGGAGCATTAGATGCTGCTATCGCAGGTGCTTTTGCTAAGAAAAAACCAATCTTTACATACTACTGGGCGCCAACTGGCTTAATGGGTAAAGTTGATCTAGTTAGATTAAAAGAACCTAAGTTTAGCAAAAAATGTTGGGACGACATGTCTGCAGTTGTAGAAGACATTAAAGCAAATGGACCAGATGCTTACAAACCAAGCTGTGCATGTGAATATAGAGATATGGCTTTAACAAAATCTGTTTTAACTGAATGGGCTAAAGCTCATCCACAAGAAACTAAATTTTTAAAGAAATATAGCATTCCTACAGCTACAGTTAACAAAATGTTAGCCTTCTACGAGGATGAGTCAGATGGAGACATGGAACTTACAGCTAAAGAGTTCTTAAAAACTGAAAGTATGTGGAAAAAATGGGTTCCAGCAGACGTAGCTACAAAAGTAAGCGCAGCTCTGTAATCTAGTATTAAAACAATTTTGAAAGAGCCCTTAATCGGGCTCTTTCTTTTTTTTAAATTCTTATTAAATATATGAAAAAAAATAAAAAACTATATGTAAACTTAGGTTTGTTATCTTTTTTTATATGGTTATTAATCTTTAGTTACAATTCATCAAAAAGAAAACCTGAAAATGTAGGTGAGTTGTTAACTGATTTTTCTTGGCTACATCAGTGGCCTAAGTGGTTAGACCTACCTTTAATGAAATATATAAATATTGTTTTTAAAAAGCTAAATGAAACTTACGGTTGGATTTTTGAAGCAATAAACAATTTTTTACTTTGGCAGTTAATGACATTAAAAAATTTTTTAATTTTAGCACCATGGCCACTCGTTGTTCTAGGAGTAGCCGCAATAGCTTATTTTGCAAGTGGTCGAAAAGTAGGGACAACAGTTTTTGTAGGATTCTGCACTTTTTTTATTGGATTTCTGCATCCAGTTTTTTGGACAAAGGCAATAGAGACAACTTCAATAATGTTAATTAGTATATTCCTATGTATTACTTTTGGAATTCCTGTTGGAATACTAATGTCACGAAGTGAAAGAATAAGAGATAAAATTCTTCCTGTATTAGATTTAATGCAAACAATTCCAGCCTTTGTTTATTTAATCCCAGGTATAATGTTATTTGGACTTGGAGCGGTTCCAGCAATTATTGCTACATTTATTTATGCTGTTCCACCGTTAGTACGACTAACAGATTTAGGGATTAGATTAGTTGATAAAGAAGTGACCGAAGCCGCAGATGCTTTTGGCGCAGATAAAAAACAAAAATTATTTGGAGTTCAGCTGCCTTTAGCTCTTCCAAATATAATGCAAGGAATTAACCAAGCTACTATGATGGCACTTGCAATGGTGGTTATAGCTTCAATGATAGGAACAAGAGGCCTTGGTGATGAAGTTTTATTAGGATTACAACAATTAAATGTTGGTAGAGCAGCCGAAGCAGGTATTGCAATAGTTTTATTAGCAATCGTTTTAGATCGAATAACGCAGTCTTATGGCGAGAGGCTTCAAGCAAGAAATATGCCAGCAAAAAAGGAGAAAAATTAATGTCAAAAATAGAAATTAATAATATTTATAAAATTTTTGGAAATAACCCCCAATCAGTTCTTCCTATGGTTCAAGACGGAGCAACTAAAGAAGAGGTTCTTGAAAAAACAGGTCACACTGTAGGCTTGGATAATGTTTCAATTAAAATAGAAGAAGGTGAAACTTTTGTATGTATGGGTTTGTCTGGTTCAGGAAAATCTACTTTAATTAGACATATTAATAGATTGATCGATCCGACTTCCGGTGATGTAGTAGTAGATGGTACCAATGTAATGAGTTGTAACCCTAAAGAGTTAATTGAATTTAGAAGGCATCGTATTAGCATGGTATTTCAGAGATTTGGCTTGTTTCCTCATAAAACTGTAATGCAGAATGTTGGTTACGGCTTAGAAGTTCAAGGAATAAAAAAAGATGAAATAAACATAACTGCAATGGAAAAAATTGAAGCAGTCGGCTTAAATGGTTTTGAACATCAATACCCAAGCCAACTATCTGGAGGTATGCAACAAAGAGTAGGTTTAGCTAGAGCGTTAGCAACAAATACAGATATTATGTTAATGGACGAGGCGTTCAGTGCGCTAGATCCTTTAATTAGAAGCGACATGCAAAAACAACTAATTGATTTGCAAGCAGAATTAAAAAAAACAATAGTTTTTATAACTCACGACTTAGATGAGTCTTTAAAATTAGGTGATCATATAGCAATTTTGAATGCGGGAAAACTAGTTCAAGTTGGAACACCCGTTGAAATTATTATGAGCCCAGCTGATGATTATGTAAAAGCATTTGTTAAAGATGTAAACAGAGCAAAAGTTATTAAAGCCAAAACAATAATGACTCCAAGCAATAAATTTAAAGGTAAAGATAAATCTAATAATAGAATTAAAGTAAATGAAGATCAGTTTTTAGAAGAATTTTTATCTAAGGTTGTTTGTACCGATGCTACAGTAGAAGTCGTAGATAAAAAAGGTGACATAAAGGGATATATTACAAATAAAGAATTGGAAAGTTCATTAATAAAGTCATAGATTTATGGCTAACCAATCCCTTAAAAATAAAAAAATAGTTATATCTGCGGGAGCATCAGGAATAGGTTGGGCCATAACAAAAGTATGCATTTCTAGAGGGGCTCAGGTATTTTTGTGCGACATCAATCAGAAATTGATTAATAAAATTAATAAAAATAATAAATATAAAAATAAAATATTTGCTTATGAATGTGATGCTTCAAATGAAAGTGAAGTAATAAATTTTTTTTCAAAAGTTCTAAAAAAAACCAAAAAAATAGATGCTTTAATTAATAATGTAGGAATAGCAGGTCCCACAGGAAATTTAGAAAAACTTGACTCAAAAGAATGGGAGAGAACGCTCCAAGTCAATGTTGTAAGCCATTTCTATTTTACAAAACAAGCCATTCCAATAATAAAAAAAAATAAAAAAGGTTCTATTATTAATTTATCATCAGGAGCAGGAATAATGGGATTTCCCCTAAGATCTCCTTATGCCGCAAGTAAATGGGCAATAATTGGATTAACAAAAACTTTAGCAATGGAGCTTGGAAAATTTAATATAAGAGTAAATGCAATTTGTCCTGGCACCATCAAGGGAGATCGCATGAAGAGAGTTGTAAGAGATAAAGCTAAATTTTTAAAAGTCTCTCAAAACGTAATAGAAAAAGAATTTATTTCTATGGCCTCTATGAATAGTTGGATTTATGAAGAGGACATTGGAAAAATGTGTGCATTTCTTATTTCAAGTGATTCAGAAAGAGTATCAGGTCAGATTATCGGCGTAGATGGTAATGCTGTAAGATTAGATTAAATTATCTTAATTTTTTTTCAAATTTCTTTCTTAATTTTTGTAGTTCAACTAAATATTCATCTCTTATATTAGAAATAGTTGCGACAGATTTTCCTTTAGATTGTAGTTTTGTTCCCGCAATAACTCTTGAAGATAATTTTTTAGAAAGACTAGGGGCTTTTAATTTTGTCCAAGGTAATTTTAAAGCTGGACCAAATTGCTCTAGCATATGTTTCATGCCTGCTTTACCTCCAGCCAAATGGTAGGTTAAAAAAACTCCCATTAATGACCATCTTAAGCCAGGCCCATCTTCAATAGCTCTATCCAAATCTTTAGTACTTGCATAACCTTCGTTTACTATATGCAGTGCTTCTCTCCATAAGGCTTCTTGAAGTCTATCAGCCAAGTACCCAGGCAATTCCTTTTTAACCATTATTGGATTCATCGAAATAGATTTATAAAATTTGTTAGCTTTATTAAGAAATTTCTTTTTAGTTTTTTTACCTGGCACTATTTCTACACCAGGACACATATAAACAGGATTAAAGGGATGCCCTATCATTGTGCGAGCTGGATTTTTACATTTAGAATATATTCTTGTTGGCAACAAACCCGATGAACTTGAAGAAATAATAGCATTTGGTTTTGCATAATTACCAATAATACTCATTAATCTTGTTTTAATTGCATAGTCTTCTGTTGCACACTCTTGTATAAAATCAGCTTCTTTTACGGCTTCTTCCAAGGAAGTAACATATTTAAAGTTTTTTAAATTTAAGGTTTTTTTATTAAATAATTTTTTTACGTAAGGCCAAGTTCTTTTTATTTCAGCAATTAGTTTTTTTTTTAATTTTAAATCTTTATCAAAGGCTACTACTTTTTTATTATGTGCAAGTGAACGGATTATCCATCCTGCTCCTATAACCCCCGTTCCTATAACTGTAATATTTTTTATAGAAGACACTATTTCCGTCTGATAAGTTTTAATTTATCTCTTGTTTCTGCAGGCGTCATTATAGATGAGCCCAAATCTTCAACAATTCTAATTGCTTTTTCAACCAATTGAGCATTAGTTGCCAATTTACCTTTAGACAAATATAAATTATCTTCCAGTCCTACTCGTGGGTTTCCTCCCATTAAAACTGTTTGAGCAACATATGGCATTTCATTTTTTGAAATTGCAAATCCAGACCAAATAGCCTCTTTAGGCATAATGTCTAGCATTGCCTGCATAGCTAATGGAGTTGCTGGAGCTCCCCAAGGAATACCCAAACATAATTGAAACATTGGTGGATCGCTTAATAATTCTTCCTTATATAGCTGTGAACCAAACCACATATTTCCTAAATCAAATGCTTCTATTTCTGGTTTTACTCCAATCTCTTTTAATTTTTTTGCAGCTTTTCTTAAATCGTTTGGTGTATTTACTGTAATAACAGAGCTATCACCGAAATTTAAAGTTCCACAATCCAAAGTGCAAATTTCTGGAAGCAATTGTTCTGCATTAGCAATTCTTTCCATCACGTTAGCCATGTCTGTAAGAGGACCAAATTCAAGTGGGTTTTTTCCTTGTCCAATATCGAGGTCACCACCCATTCCAGTTGTTAAGTTTAAAATAACATCTGTATCACTAGAACGAATAAGATCAACCACCTCTTTATATAATTCAAGTCTTCTACTTGGTTTACCATCATCTTCTCTTACATGGATATGTGCAATTGCTGCGCCAGCTTTTGCAGCTTCAATAGCCGCTGCTGCTATTTGTTTTGGCGTTTTAGGAAGATCAGGATGTTTTTTTGCTGTATCACCCGATCCAGTAACCGCACAAGATACAAAGACTTTGCTGTTCATAATTTTTATACTATATTAGATCATCATGCTTTTAAAAACAGAAAAAGTAATTAAAGAATATACCGACTACAACAATCACTTAAATGTAGCTTATTACGTGCGTATTTTTGATATAGCCGCTGATGTGATGCTGGGTAGTTTTAAAATGGGAGGAGAGTCTGCAAAAATAGATAAAAAAACTACTTTTGTTGCAGAAATGTATACTGCTTATAAACAAGAAGTAAGATTAGGAGAAGAAGTAGAAACACATTTAAATTATTTAGATCATGACAAAAAAAGAATTCACTACAGACTTTCTATGTTTCATAAAGAAAAAAAATACTTAGCAGCAACAAATGAAGTTTTGTCATTATATGTAGACCTAAGCCAAAGAAAAGTTATTGAATTTGACCAAGTTAGATTAAAGGTTATGGACGAAGCAATAAAAGTAAATTCTGCTAAATTTAACTCTGATAATTTGTTTTTTACAGGAAAATTAAAAAAGTAGTTATCTTATTGGGTTTTCAGTTGCTATATACTGCTCTTTAGCTTTCTCTCTTATGTAAATGTATAGGCCTGCTGAAATAATTAATAATACTCCAATAAATGTTCTTATACTTGGGATATCATTAAATACTAAGTAGCCAGTTATTATAGACCATATAATTAAAGAGTATTCAAAAAGTGAAACTGCCGATGGTGAGGCAATGTGGTAAGCTGAAAAAACAAAATAAAAAGAAAAGGTTGCAGTCACACCCATCGCAACAATAATTGGCCAAGCATACATTGGATTAGTAAACCATTCTCTTAACATAAATTGAAAAGCAGGATCAGTAAAATTATTAAATTGACCATTCCCTGTAAATATAAAAAATAAAATGCTTATCAATATCGCGCCGATATATAGATGGATCATTTGGGTATACACATTGTCTTTATCAGATGTAAGTTTAGTTATTATCATTGATACAGAGTAGCATAAAGCGCACGCAACTGGTGCTAAATTCATTATATTAAAATTTTCAAAGTCAGGATTTAAAACAATGTACACTCCAATAAACCCAACGAAGATTGCTGACCATCTTCTAATGCCAATTTTTTCTTTTAAGAATAGCATTGCTAAAATTGATACAAAAAAAGGACTAGAAAAAAATAATGCATTTGCCATCGCAAGAGACATAAAAGTTAAAGAAACATAAAAAAAACTAAATCCAAAAAAGAAACAGATAACTCTAAAAATAGTTAAAAAAGGATAGTGTGTTTTTAAAATAATTTTTTGTTTAGAAAATAATAAATAACTTGTTAAAAGAATGATAGCTGTAAGCGTTCTTCCAAAATAGAGTTCATAAAGGGCAGTATCTTCATAAACAAACTTTATCAATGCATCTTGAATTGAGAAAATGGCCATACCTACTAAAATATACACTATGCCTTTGGGATTATTATTTTTCATTCAGGATTACTTTTTGGTTTGATTTTTTTTAAATATAGAAATGCCAGTTTTAATTTTGTGCTCGTAAGATTCTTTAAAGGATTCTAATTGCCACCCTGTCATTCTATTGATTAGTTCGTTAATATTTTCTTTTTTCCATTCATTACTTGTTTTCTCATCCTTCCAGATTATTTTTTCTTTACTCGTTCTACCGCAACCATAACAGTAACCAGAACTATAATCTATTTTACAAATACTTATGCAAGGAGATATAACTTTTTGATCATTCATTTTTTACTATCAATTATTTAATATTAAATCAGAAGCTTTTTCAGCAATCATAAGCGTTGGTGCGTTTAAGTTTCCACTAGGTATTTCTGGCATCACAGAAGCATCCACCACTCTAATGTTTTCCAGCCCATATATTTTAAGATTTTCGTCAACTACCGCCATTTTATCTACTCCCATTTTTAATGTTCCACATGGATGGTAGGCCGTTTCTGCTTTTGATTTAATATATTCATCTAAACCATCCTTACTTTGAACATCATGACCTGGACCAATTTCTTTTCCCGCGTACTTTATAAGAGAATTTTGAGCTAAAACTTTTCTTGCAACAGAAATAGATTCTCTTGTTTGTTTCAAATCATCTTCGTGCTCTAAATAGTTAAATAATATTTTGGGGTAATCGTATGGATCAGAAGAGTTAAGAGTAATTAACCCTCTGCTCTTAGGGTGATTAGGGCTTGCATGCAACTGGTAACCATGTGAGCTTGGATTAATTAGGCCATGGTCAATGACAAATGATGGGAAAAAGTGAAATTGGACATTAGCTATATCACGTTCAGGAGAAGATTTTGCAAATCCTCCAGCCTCTAAAAATGATTGTGAGCAGGGTCCAGACTTAGATAAAAACCATTGAATACCAGCTATAACTTTTGGAACAAGTTTAGTATATTTGTAAAGAGTGTCTGTAGTTTTACATTCTTGCTGAATGTAAGTCTCCAAGTGATCTTGAAGATTTTTTCCTACCCCTTTTAGATCATGAACTACATTTATCCCTTTTTGCTTTAGATGGCTTGATTCACCAATACCAGATAGCATCAATAATTGAGGGGAATTAATAGATCCTCCACTTAAAATTATTTCCTTTTTAGCATAAACTTTTTCAACTTTATCTTTAATTTTTACCTCAATGCCAATAGCTTTTTTTCCATCAAAAATTATTTTTTCTACAAAAGAGTTAGTAAAAATATTTAAATTTTTTCTTTTTTTAGCTGGATTTAAATAATATTTAGAAACACTAGCTCTTTGCCCTTTATGAATTGTAGTATCAAACATTCCAAATCCCTCTTGGTGTTCTCCATTCATATCTGTATTAATTTTATGTCCAGCTTCAGAAGATGCATTTAAAAAAGCTTTAAATAATGGATTTTTATTTTTAGATTGATTAACTGGAAGAGGTCCCAAAGAACCTCTGTGTTCATTTTCTCCACCAGACCAATTTTCTATTTTTTTAAAATAAGGAAGAATTTTATTATAAGACCAAGATTTTAATCCAAAACTTTCCCATCTTTGGTAATCATTTTTATTTCCTCTAACAAAAACCATTCCATTATGAGAAGAACATCCGCCGATCATTTTTCCTCTAGGACAAAATAATCTTCTATTATTTAAATATGGCTCAGGTTCAGAATAATATTTCCAATTATATTTTGGATCATGCATTGTGTATAATAAAGCTAGTGGCATTTTAACTTTCCAAGTATTACTTGAATTACCAGCCTCAAAAATCCCAACTTTATTATTTGAGTTTTTAGTCAATCTATTGGCAAGGACACATCCTGCTGATCCAGCGCCAATAACTATATAGTCAAACTTCATATAAGTTTTGAGGTTAAAAGATTTTTATATTCATTTATAGGTTTAATTTTTAATCCAGATTCTTTTGCTATTTCATCAAACTTTCTTAATTTAATAGAATTTTCAAAAAATTTATTTTTTTCAAAATTTTTAGCCTCTTCATCGTTCATAATACCACCTTGTAGTTTTAAACTTATTTTAGATGCCTTTGAAAGTAATTTGTAATAATTTTCTTTTCTTGCTAGATATTTTTTTGCCTTAACATGATATTTGATTGGCCCAAGAACATCTTTTACAAAATATTTTTCTAAGTATGTGTATCCCACATCTTCATGTCTTCCGTCTTTATCTTTAGTTATTAGATCATCAGGATTTTCTAAAATAAAGTGGCCATAGTCATGTAGTAGACTTGAACAAACTAAGTTACTTGAGCAATTAGTTTTTTCGGCAAGCATAGCGGTCTGTATCATATGTTCACTCATTGTAACTTTCTCACCAATATATAAAGATTTATTATTTAAAAAATTAGATATGATTTGATCAATAATGTTCATCAATAAAGATTAATGTGGTCTATCACCCTCAATGGCTATTCTGTCCATAACTCTTTCATAGCCCAAACCTCGACCAGGAAAAAAATCAGCGATTGCGTAATGTAAGACGCTTCTATTATCCCAAATTGCAATGGCATTTTCTGTCCATTTAAATCTACAAGTTAAATCTAATCTTCCTTGATGCTCAAATATTTTCTTAAGCAATTCATCGCTTTCTAATTTATCCAATCCAATTATTTGTTTTGTGTAAGTCCAGTTCACATATAATATTTTTTTACCAGTTTCGGGATGTGTTCTAACAATTGGGTGTATATTAGAATATTCGTCAACATTACCATTTCCTTCCATTGCCTTATAATCTTTTACAAAAAATGCAGCACCCAATGAACTATGTACTGCTTTTTTATTGTTAATTTTTTCTTTAATATTTTTATCCAGCGTTTCCCAAGCAAGTTCCATATTTGAAAAAACAGTATCTCCACCTACAGGAGGTATTTTAAGAGATTTTAAAATTACAGCTTTAGTTGGTTTGACATTGTAACTAACGTCACTATGCCAGTTTTCTCCCCATTGGTTTTTTTCATTTGGATCTTTAATAATCCTAACTATTTCAGGATGATTTTTTCTTCCTTTAACATAAGCGTGATTTTCAAGAGGGCCAAATTTTCTTGCTAAAGTTTTATGTTCTTCTGTAGTTATATTTTGATTTCTAAAAAATATTACCTTATGTTCTAGAAGCAAATCATTAATTATTTTAAAATTTTTGTCTGAAGAATCTTTAAGATTTATTCCATCAATTTCTGCACCAAGAGCTCCAGAGAGTAATTTTATATCCATAAAATAACTGTATTAAAAAAAAGCTTTTTTGTCATTAGCTTTTCATTTTTTCACCATTTACGTCATACAAAGGCTTATTAGTTATATGGGCTTTAAACAACTTTCCATTAATTTCAACATCTAATGATGTTTGGTGTCCTGATAGTTCTGTTGGAACATAACCTAAGGCCACACTCTTTTTGCTGTGATGGGCATAACCACCTGAAGTTATATAGCCAACACATTTATTATCTTTTAAAATTGCCTCATCATTGGTTACATCAATATCTTTGGTATCGATCACCATAGTCACTAACTTCTTTTTTACACCTTGTTTTTTTTCTTTTAGACTTGCTTCTTTACCAATAAAATCTTTATTCCAATTTATAAAAATATCTAACCCAGATTCTGCTGCTGTAAAATCTGGTCTAAAATCTAGTGTCCAAACACCCCAGTTTTTTTCAAGTCTTAAAGACATTAATGCTCTAGAGCCATAAAATTTTAAATTTAAATCTTTTCCAGAAGATTGAATTTCTTCAAATAACTTTAATTGGAAATGTGGTGCAGTATAAATTTCATAACCCAATTCTCCTGAAAAGGATATTCGATTCAAAACAACAGGAACCCCACCAACAAAAGTTTCTCTTGTATCTCTAAATTTTAGACCTTCATTTGTTACATCATCTCTACAAATTTTTGATAATAATTTTCTTGAATTTGGACCAGAGATAGCAATACCATGGAAATCATCAGATCTATTTTTGTATACAACTCCTTTTCTTGGTAAAAATTTTTCAAACCATCTTCGATGCATTTCTTGCGCAGCTCCAGATCCAAAAAGTATAAATTTATTTTCTTTTAAGCATGCTACCGTTAAATCACCATAAAGTTTTCCTTTTGGAGTTAGCATTGGAGTTAATGCAATTCTACCAGGTTTGGGTATTTTTCCAGCTAAAATGTAATCAAGGAATTTTCGTGATTCAGAACCAGAAAATTCATGTTTAGCAAAATTTGCTATTTCTATTGCACCAACAGCAGTTCTCACAGTTTTGACTTCTTCTGCTACGTATTCATGAGATCGAGATCTTTTAAAAGTAGGTTCTTCATGTGCATCTTTTTCATTTTTGGAAAACCACAACGCGTTCTCTAAACCAAATGAATCGTCCATAACAGCGCCTTTTTTTATGAATTTATCATATAAAGATGTAGTTTTTTGTTTTCTTCCTTTGGGTAAAGTTTCGTTTGGAAATGTCATCACAAATCTTCTTTCATAATTTTCTGAAGATTTTATTGTTCCATACTCAGGTGAAGCATAATTACCAAATCTAGCGACATCCATGGCCCAAATATCAGTAGAAGGTTCACCATCTATAATCCATTCTGCTATAGATTTTCCAACGCCACCAGCTTGGCAAAAGCCAGCCATTACACCAACGGCAACCCAATAATTTTTTTTACCAGGGACAGGACCAATTAGTGGATTGCCATCAGGTCCAAAAGTGAAAGGGCCGTTTACAATATTTTTTATTCCAGCTTTTTCTAGAGCAGGAATTCTTTTAAAACCAATCTCAAGACGGTCTTGAATATTATCTAATTTTGGCTCAAGTAATTCGTGGCCAAAATTCATTGGTGTTTGTTTTACTTGCCATGGCGTAGATTTAAATTCATATGTTCCTAAAAGCATACCTTGCGCCTCTTGTCTAAAATATATGTTACCTTCAAAATCAGTTCCTATTGGTAGCCTGGGTTCATTTATTCTTTCTTTAATTTCAGGAATAGTTTCAGTAATTAGATAATGGTGTTCCATTGGCTGAACTGGTAGATTTATACCAGCCAATTTTCCAACTTCTCTAGCCCATAATCCGCCTGCATTAATTACTATTTCTGCATTAATATTTCCTTTTTCAGTTATGACGTTCCACGTATCATCTTCGTTTTGGTTAGTTTCCAAAACTGGAGTATGTGTATAATATTTTGCACCATGAACTTTAGCTGATTTTGCGTAAGCATACGTTACACCCGATGGATCAACCTCTCCGTCAATTGGGTCCCATAAAGCAGCTAGATAATGTTTTGGATTAATTAAGGGATGTTTCTTTACAACTTCTTCAAGGGAAATGAATTCTTGATCTAAGCCCATGTATCTTGCTTTTGATCTTTCTCTCTTTAAATAATCATGCCAAACTTCATTAGAAGCTAAATAAAAACCACCGCTAGGTTTAAATCCAACAGAATGTCCTGAAGTTTCTTCAATTTCTTTATAAAGCTTTATTGTATAAGCCATTAGTTTAGAAATATTAGGATCAGAAGATATAGCATGCACGGACCCAGCTGCATGCCAAGAAGAACCTGAAGTTAATTCATTTCTTTCTAATAAAATGCAATCTTTTAATCCAAATTTAGCTAAGTGAAAGAGTATTGAGCAACCAACTACACCGCCACCAATTACAACAACTTTGGCATGAGTTTGCATAAAAGTTAATATTTTTTACTCATACTTGTATTAAGCTTTAAAAAAGATTTGTCCTTACCATGCAGCCAGTGTCGACTTATGTCTGGATAATATTTATAAGAAATTGGTTTTTTCCCGAGTGCAACTGACATCTCTCTAACATGATGAGGTTCAGCGCCACAACAAATACCAATAAAATTTATTTTTTTTGATTTACAGTCTTTAGCAAACTCTGCCATCTCAAACCTGTTGCAGTATAAGTTGTCCAAGGCAACTGGAAATGCATTTTCACCAGGAATACAATTGCATTCTTTATCAACTATTTTAGCAGGTTGATTTAAAAAACCAGGGAACTCTTCGGACGTTCTATAAGGAACAGGAAGAGCGGCAACATGACAGGAAACTTTATTTCTTATTTTAGGCAAAAGCTTCATTGTCATCGCTGGTCCTCGGTAACAATTTAGTCCAACAACATCTGCTCCAAGATCTTCCATAATTTTGCATGCATCTTCTGGGCTATGCCCTTCTCTGGTAAGATCTCCTTTTGGTATTGCAAAATTAGTTACTGCAATTAATCCCGCATCTTTAATTGCTTTAAGAGCAATTTTCATTTCTCCTGTCCAATTTATTGTTTCAGCAACCACAAAATCAACACCTGCTTCTTTTGCCCAAGCAACCTGTTCCTCAAACATTTTTTGGCATTCAGAATGAGTTTTTTTATCGTCTGGATTATAAATGTTTGTATTTGCAACATCCCCACAAATTAATAAATCAAGATCTTTAAACTCTTCTCTAGAATCTTTGGCAATCCTTAATGCATTTTTTTGCATAGGCTCTAATAATTCTTCTTTTCCAATTAGACGAAGTTTTTCCCTATGACCGTAGTAAGTAAATGCTTGGATTACATCGCTACCAGCTCTAATAAATTCTCTATGTAATTGTGAAACTACTTCTGGATTTTCTAAAACTACTTCTGGAACAAAGCTTCCAGCAGATAAATATCCTCTTCTTTCCATAGCAAAAAGATATCCTTCTGCACAAAGAACCGGTCCCTCATTAAGTCTACATATTAAATCTTTTTTCATAAATTCTCCTTTTACCTAAATTATTTATTGATTAGAATTTTATTTAGTCTGGAGAATTGTTAATTTTCTTTAATAATTAATTGTTGAAAAACTGTTTGACAATTTAAGTTAAAAAAAAAACCAATCCAGTTTTTTATACTTACATTTTTCATCTTAAAGTAAGCTTATCATTTCCTTTGTTTTCGTAAAGCTTTTTAGAACAAAACCCAAGGTTGTTTTAAATCTATTGTATTGTTAAGATATTGCATGGCACAAAAAGATGTTGGTAACAAAATACCTATTTATAAGCTGAAGACCACAGATGAGGTTATGAGGTATTATGATGATTGGGGTTTAAAGAATAAATACGATCAAGATATGATTGATTGGAAGTATTCAGGACCTAAAGAAACTGTAGAAGTTTTTAAAAAATATGCAATAGACAAAAATATTAAAATATATGATGCTGGTTGTGGAACTGGTCTTGTAGGAGCAGAATTAAAAAAGTTTGGTTATAACTATTACGATGGTGCTGACTTATCACAAAAATTATTAGATTTAGTTCCCAAACATCTTTATCAAAAGCTTTCAAAAGTTGATTTAAACAAAAAAATTGAAATTAAAGATAATACTTATGGCGCTGTAATGTGTGTAGGAACTTTTACTTTTGGTCATGTTAAGCCACCTGCTTTAGATGAGTTTATTAGAATAACAAAAAATAAAGGATTAATTTGTTTTACTATTAATGAGGGAATTTATGAAGATTATGGATTTGATAAAAAAATAAAAGAATTAAATGACAGCAAAAATTGGAATATGAAAGAATTTTTTAAGTCAGATTATATAGCAAGTAAAGATGTAAATGCTTGGTTGGGTTTAGCTGAAGTAATTAAATAATAAATGTTTTTAAAATTACTAGATAAGCTGGGAAAAAAAAGAACAGTATTAGACAGAGGAGTGTCCCATCCAGAATATAACAAGGCAAAACCTTGGATGAATAGATATTATCTTTTGTTTCGAAAAAGACCTAAATGGTTTCCTTTTAATATAATAATTCACGAAATGCTTGATGACGATCATGGTAATGGAGTTCACAATCATATGTGTCCATATATAACTATTATTTTAAGAGGTGGGTATTGGGAAACATTAAAAACGGGCAAGCACTGGCGCTCACCTGGATATATAGGATTCAGATCTGCAGATAATTTACATAGAGTTGACTTAAAACCTGAAACAAAAACATTAACCCTTTTTATTCCTGGTCCATTTGGAATGAGAAAGGGTCCTCGAGCTATATATAATTTAGATTTTAAGACTAAAACTAAATAATTATTTGAGTAATTTTCTGTAAGTGATAATTACCGCAAATACTACTATTAAAGCTGCTATTCCTGATTCACCTAAAGAGTTTAGTAAAGCAACTAAATTTTTAGTAACCTGAGATCCAAAGAAAGCAACATTAGGTCCAAAAAGAATTTCAGCAAAAACTGAAACCCCAATCAAAAGCACGCCAAGCTCTATAAATTGTCTTAAATAACTTCTAATTTTTATAATCCATGTGTTCATAATTTTTTCCTTTTTTTTCTTTTACTACCCCAGCCCAAAAATATGGGCTGGGGTAATTAGGTTTACGTTAGTTAATCACTTAAGAGGGAACTAACGAATTCGAAATTTACTTATAAAAACCTAATATAATAATAGCAGCTATTAAACCTACTATACCTGCATCGCCAAGACCTTGAACTAGTCCAACAATGTTATCAGCTATACCGCTTACAAATGGAACATTTCCACCTAAAAGGGATACAACGATACCTAAGCCAAGTAGTGATATCACTACATGTGTTAGGCTATTTACTGTACTTGAAAAACCTGAAAGCATTTTCATAGTTCCTCCCTATATTTGTTAAACAAATACCACCGAATCAACTATCGATAGCGTATGAGTGTTAGTACCACACTAAATATAGATAGCCAGACAATTTGAATCAATATTAACAGCTAAAAAGATAGATAATTGGCTATTTTTTCCAACTTTTTGCATAATTTTACTGTTATTTGCGTTTTGTGCAAAAATCAATGTTAATAAATGACCATATAATCCTACTCTCTATATATATATATAATGAGTAGATTTAGATTTTTAAAATGAATTTAACTTACGCATACACATTTTTGGCTTTGGCAATTATATTGGAAGTCCTAGGAACTAGCTTTTTAAAGGATACTAATGGCTTTACGAGACTTTATCCTTCATTATTTGTTTTAACAGCTTTTAGTATTTGCATTTACCTTATGTCACATACTATGAAATTTATCCCAGTAGGCATAACTTATGCTACTTGGTCTGGATTAGGTATTGTAGGCATAACAATTATTGCGGTCATAAAATATAAACAAATCCCAAATATGGCAACTATTTTTGGGCTTTCTCTTATAGTTATTGGCGTTACTATTGTTCATTTAATGAATGATATGGATATAAAATAATGTATAGCAAATTAACTACACCAAACTAAACAATGTTTAAAATAGCCATAGTAGATAAAATGCATGAAGATGGAATTAAATTAATAAAAGATAATTCTAAATTTGATTGTGAAATTATTGAAGACCTATCAAAAGAAAATTTGCTCTCCAAATTGCCTAATTTTGATGGAATTACATTGCGTAGAGGTAAAATCGATGCAGAAATATTAGAAAAATGTAAAAAATTAAAAGTTATATCTAGACACGGGGTAGGATATGACAACGTAGATACAGATTTCATAAAAAAAAATAACATATCTTTATTAGTTACTGGAACAACAACATCAACATCGCCAGCTGAACATATCATGTTTATGATTTTAAATATTTCCAAAGGTATAAATTTATACGATGAATCGGTAAGAAATGGTAAATTTGAAACTATAATGCACATGAAGCACAAAACTTTTGAGCTATGTAATAAAAAAGTATTAATAGTAGGTTTTGGAAGAATAGGAAAAAAACTAATAAAAAGATGTATTGGTTTTGAAATGAAAGTTTATGTTTATGATCCTTTCGTTGAAAAAAAAATCATAGAATCGTTTGGTGGAAAAAAAATTGATAATTTAAATGATGCATTAAGAGATATTGATGTTTTGTCATTAAGTGTACCACTAACTAAAGTTACCAACAATATGATTAATTTAGAAAAAATGAAATTAATGAAAAAAACATCAATAATAATTAACACTTCTAGAGGCGGTGTTGTTAATGAATATGATCTTAACGAAGCGCTTAACCAAGAAATGATATATGGTGCAGGACTAGATGTTTTTAAAAAAGAGCCTCCTGATAATGATAACCCATTGTTAAAAAACAAAAAAGTACTATTAAGTCCGCACGCTGCTACCTTCACTAAAGAATGCACGTCCGATATGGCAATTCAAACAGCTCAAAATATAATTGATTTTTTTGAAAATAAGTTAAATAAACTAATGATTGTAAAATTATAGATTAACAGTCTAAGGTATTTATTTTTTCCCACTCAGTAATTGGTTCATTTTTTGAAAATTTATCTTTAGAATCAAAATCTTTTAACTCTTTTTCTTTTAGCTTTAAATAGCTAGTAATATTTTTTTCTCCAAATGCAGATAGCAAAACTTCATTACTACTTAAATGTTCGAGGGCACTTTCTAAATCAGAAGGAAGCTTTTTTATATTTGGATAATTATCACCATCAGTATACATATTAATAAACAAAGGTTGTCCGGGATCACGTTTTTTTTCCATACCATCAATACCAGCAGCAATAATTCCTGCTTGTAATAAATAAGGATTTGCAGAACCATCCATTAATCGTAATTCAAATCTACCTGCTTCTGGAACTCTAATCATATGAGTTCTGTTATTTCCAGTATAAGATATTTTACTTGGAGACCATGTTGCTCCTGAAGCAGTTACTGGAGCATCAATTCTACGATAACTATTTATTGTTGGATTAAAAAAAGCACTTAAACCTTCTGCGGAGTTCAAAATTCCACCTAAAAAATTATAAGCTAATCTTGTAAGTCCTAATTTATCTCCTTTTTCAAAAAATAAATTTTTATTTCCATTCCAAAGAGATATATGAGCATGACAACCGTTTCCTGTTAAGCTTTCAAAAGGTTTTGGCATAAAAGTAGCTCTCAAACCATGTTTTTCAGCAATTGTTTTGACCATAAATTTAAAAAAAACATGTCTGTCTGCAGTATTAAGACTATCAGTGTAGTCCCAGTTCATTTCAAATTGCCCATTAGCATCTTCATGGTCATTTTGATAAGGATTCCAACCCATTTTTAACATTGAATCACAAATTTCTTTTATTAAATCATACTGTCTCATTAGTGCTGATTGGTCATAGCAAGGTTTTGATTGAGTATCTTTAACATCTGCAATTGAAGTTCCTTGGGAGTTGATTAAAAAATATTCACACTCAACACCAGATTTCAACACCATATTATCATTAGCAAGTTTTTTAATTTGTTTTTTCAACATAACTCTAGGTGAGGCTTCAACAGGTTTGTTATTCATCCATAAATCAGAAGCTAACCAACCAACCTCTTTATTCCAAGGTAGTTGTATTAAACTGTCAGGGTCAGGAATGGCAAACATGTCAGAGTCAGCGGGAGACATATCTAACCAAGTTGCAAAGCCAGCAAAGCCAGCTCCATTCTTTTGCATTCCTTTGATAGCTTCAGTAGGCACCAATTTTGATCTTAAAACTCCAAACAAATCAACAAAGCTAATTAAGAAATATTTAATTTTTTTTTGTTTTGCTATTTTTGATAAATCTTTTGTCATACTGTTAATTAATTATAATATTGAATCTTTGTAAAGTATTATTAAAACAATCAGAGCGAGACCTATTGCTAAATAGACTCCATATTTTGCTTTTGGGAAAGCTACCCCTCTCATTCGATAAGGTCTTTTATTTTTATTTTCTTCTTCGTTTTCCATAAAACTTTAAAATTAGTCAAAAAAAAGGGCGCTAATAAATTAGCGCCCAAATTTTTCGTTATTTTATATTACCATTCGGCAACGTTATTTTTGTGAGCATTTGGTCCAGGTGATCTCCTAGCCAATTTTTTCAGCTCCTCTGCTTCGCTGTTGTGAGTAGCAACATGCCAAGCTAACCAAGCAATAACACCAATTAAGAGCAACCATCCTTCAGTTCCAACCATAGGATAAATCTCTCCGGCAACTTGCATTCCTTCTGTAGCTGAATCAACGTCAGTTGTTAATAATTCAACCCAACTT
>Ga0209709_10001906_pt1 | contig 18741 bp, 18 predicted proteins | sample ArcticOcean_MG_C_2_FD_187435 | JGI IMG/M metagenome (GOLD analysis project Ga0209709, IMG submission 187435) | Marine microbial communities from western Arctic Ocean - ArcticOcean_MG_CB4_136 (SPAdes) (version 2) | ecosystem: Environmental > Aquatic > Marine > Oceanic | place: Arctic Ocean... | reverse complement strand
AAAATTTATGCTTGTTTCTTCGTTAGTTATAAATTCATTTGAGTAACTTTGTGTCACATTTAGAATCAGACCTATAGCAAAAATGCCAATACCTAGATGTGCTAACTGTCCAGACCAATAAGCACCCTTGATTTTTTTTAGTTTTAAATTAGTAATTAAGTTTATTAAAATTTCTAATACTAGTGTAATTGCTCCGAATAAAGTTAGAATTCCTAAATATTCGAGACTGTAAATATATGAAAATATGACTGTAAAGATTAAAGATATATTAATTGTACTGATATTGTTTCTGAACCATTCTTGTAGATGAATGTTCTTAATCGTTAGTTTTGTGGAAAATATCATTAGATAAATTAAAATTAGTAATATTGGCCCAACTATAATATCAAAAAAGCTCCTTCCAATAGTCAGTTGCCTTTGGTACAAAGTATCATAAAATATTGGATACACCGTACCTATAAATACGACTAGAGCTGATATAAAAAGTAGTATGTTATTAGCAATAAAAAAACCAGATTTTCCAAAAATATTATTTACTTTTTTCGAAGTAGCAAAATATTTTATATTTATTGAACCTGAGTAAACAAAAAATAATGTAAAAATTGCTAAACCTGATAACAAGAAAATTCCTATATTGCCATTTGAAAATGCATGAACTGAAATTAGTACACCCGAGCGAGTAATAAATGTTCCGAATATTGTAGACAAAAACATTAACCCACCTAGGAAATAATTCCAATTTAACAAGGTTGATTCGTTTACTTGCGCTTTAGAGGAATGTAAAAATGCTGTAGCAAGTAACCACGGAATGAATGATACATTTTCAACAGGATCCCAGGCCCAATACCCACCCCATCCTAAGACTTCATACGACCATGCCGCACCAAGTGTTATTCCTGCAGTTAAAAATAACCAAGGATAAAAAGTTGATTTTGAAGCAATCTTTACCCACTCATTGCTCGTATCTTTTCTGAAAAAATAACTAGTGCTAATTACAAATGGTAAAACTAAACCTACATAACCCAGATAAAGGATTGGAGGATGGATTGCCATTAAGGGATGATTCTGTAGTAAGGGATTTGGCCCTCTTCCTTGAAATGCGCTAACAAGTTCCTGGAATGGAAGTAGAGAAGAAACTTCACAACCTATTGATGAAAGTTCTACACATCCTGCAAAAGGTGAGGAGCTAAATATTGTGTAGCTAGTAAAAAAAATAATTATTGTAGAAAAAATTTTGACATCAATATTTTCCTGATGTTTTTTGTAATACTTAATATATATTAAAAAGTAAACAGCTAACACAAGATTCCATAAAAGAATTGATCCATCTAATGCGCCCCATAAAGATGCAAATTTATAAATAGGTGGAGTACTTTCTGCAGAATAATTAGCTATATAACTTACTGAAAAATCATTTATAAATAAACCAACTTCCAGCAGACAAAACAGTATAAAATTTATTAGAAGATTTAATCTAATTAATATTTCAATACGAAATTTGTTATTCGAAAAAAGTAATATAAATAAATTTACTAAACAAATCCAACTTAAGATAATTCCAAAATTGGATATCATTTTGCGTAATTTTCAACATCGTAAGTTTTTCCATTTTCAGAAGTGTATTCATTATCATGTTTTACCAACATATCATCAGAATAGAAAACTTCTTCTTGAAAGTATCCATCAAGTATTACTCCCATTTCTTCTTGAAAAAGCTCAGGTATAAACCCATCAAAAATTATTATTGTATCTTTAGTACCATCGGTAATCATAAAATATGTTTCAGCATTTGATGTTTTAGAAATTGAATCACTCACAACAAAACCTCCAAGTTTTATTCTTTCAGATTTTGAAGTATCAATATTTTGAAATGCTTCGCTTGTCGTGTAGAAAAAAATAGTGTTGTTAGATGCTATTTGTATGCTCGCATACGTTATTAGTGATACTCCTAATATAATAAATATAAAATTTTTATTCACCTGATTAGATTTTAACTCTGTTCTTTGGATTCAAGTAATCATTCCATAAAATGTCAGCTGTTATTTTAAATCTTTTTAATAATGAGAAATGTAATAATGTGACTAAAAGAAGGGATAACAAGAGTGTAGTAAGAATATCAGAAGACATGGGAACATTGCCAGTAGCTGCTGTTTCTTGACTTAAAATAGATGCTTGTTGATGAACAGATCTCCACCAAATAACACTAAAATGTAAAATAGGGAGTTGAATAATTCCAAAAATCCCGATAAAAGATGAGTTTTTAGATATTTTCCCAAGATCATCACTAAATTTTCTCGAGGCTAAGTAGCCAAGGTATACCAGTAGGAGGATCGCAGTTAAATTGAGCCTTGCATCACCCCAAACCCACCATGTTCCCCAAGTTGCTTTACCCCAAGCTGAGCCAGCAATAAGAGTAACCACTGTAAAAATAACTCCTGATTTAGCATTCGATGATGCCAGGGCATCATATTTAGGTTCTTTTTTAAAGAAATACATTAAAGAATAAACAAAAGTAAGGGAGTAGCCCAAATATGCTATCCAAACAGTTGGGACGTGTACATAAAGCAACTTAGAGGAGACACCTTGAGTTACGTCATATGGACCAAACGCAATTGTCAGAACCCACAAAATAAGAGAGCCGTAAAAAATCATTTCAAATCTTTCTGTAAAAACCAACTTGTGTATGAAGAAATTAATATAGAAATACCTAAATACATCAATAAGTAAATATTAGTTAAATTTGGATTTATACCTAACCAGATTGGGGCAACAAAGAAAGATAATGACATAAAAACAGGTACCATCAAAATAAACTGAACAAATCTATTACTAAAACTAGTAAACATTTGAAATACTACGTTTACCATTATCGAATTTATTGAAAAAAAGATAACAGAAATAATAATATAAAATAAACTACTTTTTATTTCAGTGTTTGTAAACAGTGAAAATAAAGCCAACAAAATTAGAGCTTGTGGAAAAAATATAATAAATTCAGAAAGAGTTTTAAATCTGAAAAAATAACTACGATGGATATTTCCAAAATTTAATTCACGGATTAGTTTATTTTGGTTGAGTGGATTCCTAATAGAGAACAATGTAGTAAAGATTATTAAAAATAGAAGTTGATTAATGATAAAGAAGTCATCGTCAACTACAAATCTATTTTCAGATAAAATAGGAAAAACTAAAACAAGAACAGCCATAGTTGGAGTTATCAGAAATAAGGATGTATTATTTCTATATTCACTAAGTAGTTCTTTTCTAATAAGGAAATTTTTAATAAACATTTAAATCAATTATTTCATATTTATCTTCAAAAACATCTAAAGATTCCTGAGAAGATAAGATATTACTTTTCTTATTGTCAGTTCTTTTTTTTAATAATTTTTTAAGTATTTCGATTCCCTCATTATCTAGATAATTTACTGGTTCATCAATGCAGAGAATTTCTGGATTAATAATTTGAGCAAGAGCGAGTTCTGATCTCTTAACCATTCCACTTGAAAAATTCTGAATGAGTTCATCTTTAAAATGATGAACTTCATATTCTTCTAAAATCAGTGAAATACTTTCTTTTGAAATACTATCTTCATGAGTAAAGTAATAACAATTCTCCATCAAAGATAAATTTTCAATTAATGTTACTTTATTTGAAATTTGCAATATTCGTATTCTTTCAACTTCAATCCTTGAGTCAAAGAAATTTCCTTGAAAATTATTTGAAATAAAGTCTAGTAAAGTAGATTTACCAGCTCCGTTTCTACCAATAATCTGATAATTGGTGTTAAATTTTAAAGATAGATTCAGATTCTTTATGACAATATCATTTCCATAACCTAGAGTTAGGTTTTTTACTTTTAAGTAATACATCTTCACAAGATTATTGTATTGAGGATAGTTTTTTATAAACTTCGAAAGTTGTCATTACGTCATCTTTAGCAGTGTGAGTAGGAGTTACGACATTAAAGTATTCAGCTAGGGTTATTAATTTATGGTTTTTAACTTTCTCACCAAGTTTTTCTCTGCTCATGTTTAAAGTATCAATAGTATTATTTTTGAGTTCTTGTTTCAAAAAATAATTTAAGAATTTTAAATCAAAATTATCTATGTTGTGACCCAGCAATGTACTTCCCTGAATAAAGTTAATTATCTCATCAGTTTTTTCAAAAAATGAAGGTGAGTTTTTTACTTTCTCATCAGTTATTCCGTGAATATGTGAATTTGTAATTTCTATTGTTGGTCTAAATAATGAATAGAACTCATCAATAATATCTTCATTATTTACTTTTAGAATAAATAGTTCAACTATTTCTGCATCACCCGGCTCAAAGCCGGTAGTTTCTATATCAAGAATGCAAATCGAAGTATTCATAATTTTTATCTTAGTAATTCCCACATCGATATTGCAGCCGCTGTTGAGGCGTTAATTGAATCGACATTATTCAATGAATTAATTTTTAATCTTATACTTTGAATCTCAAACCATTTTTCAGAAATTCCATATTGTTCTGAACCAATTATTAATGCAAAGTTATCTTCAGGTTTAAAATCATTAATAAGATTTTCAGATTCTGGATCCATTAAAATAATTTGGTATTTATTCTTTTCTAGAAGATTAATAATTTTCTTAGTAGTGTCACTAACTAAATTCATTGTGAATAAGTGGCCGATAGAAGCTCTAATTACATTTGGATTATAAAAATCAGTAATTTCATCACTGCAAAATATATTTTCCATCCCCAAAGATTTTGCAGTTCGGATCATAGATCCTAAATTACCTGGTTTTTCTATCTGGTCAGCAATTAGTATAGGTCCCGTAACTATCTCTTCATTAACAGTTAAATCTTTTTGCATAAAAAGTGAGAGAATTCCATCTGGTCTGTCTCTATAGGAAACTGCTTCAAAAACTTTTTTTGTCAAGGTAACAATTCTTATATTTTTTTTGTTGAATAAACTAATTAATGTGTAATTGTTATCACCAATAAATAGTTCTTCACAAATATAAAGTGTGTCTACTTCATAATCTGATGCTATTAATGACTTATTCTCCCTATAGCCCTCAGCTAATGATTTATTTTCCGATTTTCGGCTTTTATTTTTTGATAGAGACATTAGAAACTTTAATTCTGGGTTAGCTAACGAGGTAATTGTTTTATTTGCTGAAATATTCATTATGTATTATTTTTTTCCTTTTCGTTTCCTTATTTTTATTATTATTAACTTTTTCTATACCAGCTGTTACAAAGCCTAATAGTAAATATTCATCTGGTATAGAAAGATGATTTTTAATATTTTTTATATCCATATTATGTGATCCCAGAAATCCACTTTTAAGCCCAGTCTCCTCAATTAGAAGCATACAATTCATCATTGCGGCTCCCGCGTCAACATACCAATAGGGGGTTGGCCAGTCCTTTGAGTTAGTTGAACTATTTTTATCTACCTCTGTATATCTTTTGTGATAAGCCTCCTCATTAATAATTATTAAAAACAAGGATATAGATTTCGAAAGCCACTTTTCAAAACCTTTAGCTACGTACAATTCCTCATTCGAATATTTTGCCATTGTTTTAATATTTTGTTTTTCTGAGATATGAATTATTTCAATACCTCTAGAAAATCCTGCAGTTGGAATTTTGATTGTGTACTCAGATATTTTTTTTAATTCAGGATAGATTTGATTGCTATCAATATAGTTTCTAACAATTTTTCTATTTTTTAATAAAGATTGAAGATAAGTTTCTTCATTTTGCATGATTATTTAGTTTGCATCGATTCCAGCACAGTATCGCCCACTTCAGAAGTCGAAAGACCCATTTTCCCTGCTGACAGTGAATCTAATTTCTGAGCTGTTGTAATAATTGCATTTTCTATTTCCTTACCGTATTCAACTTCACCTAATTGGGTGACCATCATGGATGCTGCCGCGATACTAGCTAAGGGATTAATAACATTTTTCCCTGTATATTTAGGAGCAGATCCTCCTATTGGCTCAAACATGGAAACACCTTCTGGATTAATATTACCTCCAGCAGCAATTCCCATACCCCCTTGTATCATTGCACCTAAATCAGTGATGATATCTCCAAACATATTATCTGTAACAATTACATCAAACCATTCAGGGTTTTTCACCATCCACATACAAACTGCATCTACATGTGCGTAGTCTGTCTCAATCTCGGGGTAATCTTTTGCGATGTCATAAAAGATACGTTCCCACAAATCATGAGCATAAGTTAAGACGTTTGTTTTAGCACAGAGGGTAACCTTCTTTCTGTTATTGTCTTTGGCATACTCGAATGCATACAATATACATCTATGGATAGCTTTGTAAGTATTAATTGACTCTTGAGTTGCTACTTCACTTTCTGTGCCATAGTGGACGAATCCTCCAGCTCCCGCATACAGTCCTTCGGTGTTTTCTCTAACTACTGTGAAATTTATATCTTCTGGCTTTTTATTAGCTAGGGGAGTTTCTACACCAGGATATAAAACTACAGGACGTAAATTGATATATTGATCAAATTCTTTTCTTAATTTTAATAAAATTCCTTGTTCTAGTATTCCAGGTTTCACGTCTGGATGCCCAATAGCTCCGAGGAGAATAGAGTCGCTACTACCTAGTTCTTGTATATCTTTTTTAGTGACGAGTTCTTTAGATTTTAAGTATCTTTCACCTCCAAGATTATTTTCAGTAAAATTAAAGTTAATTCCATATTTTGCTTGTGTCTTTTGAAGAACTTTTACTGCTTCATTTATGACCTCAGGACCAGTTCCGTCTCCAGCTAATAAAGTAATATTAAAATTTTTCATTCTCTATTAAGAGCATTGAGAAAAGATTCTACGGAACCTTGTACGACATCAGTTGATACAGCTCTTCCTTGTTTTAGGTTATGACCATCATTTATAATTGTTACTATTTCAGCTGTTGCATCAGCACCTTTAGTGATACTTTCTACCCTGTAATCAATAAGCGTTGCATCTGTTTTTAGTATTTTCTTAACTGCAGTAAATGCTGCATGTATCATTCCATCACCTTCAGCTTTCTGGGTTATTTCTTTTCCATGAACATTAAGAGTAACACTTGCAGACGCATATTGATCTTTACTGTTTACAGAAACTGACACAAGCTCAATTTCTGATGATGATGTTTCAACTTGTCCAACAATTGCACGCAGTTCATTTTCAACAATTTCACCTTTTCTATCTGCAAGTTTTTTAAAAGTATCAAAACTTGAATTAAAAGCTTCATCATCCAAGGTGATGTTTAACTTATCTAAGGCATCTTTAAATCCAGCACGCCCTGAGTGCTTTCCAAGAACGATCTTTGCTTCTTGTCCAACAGAATCAGGAGTCATAATCTCGTAAGTCATACTATTTCTTAAATAACCATGCTGATGGATTCCAGATTCGTGGCTGAATGCATTCTTACCAACGACTGCTTTATTGTACTGGACTGGATAACCTGTTAATTTTGAGACTAATCTTGATGTTTCTAGAATCTCAGTTGTTTCAGCATTAATATCAACACCGTATTGATCTTGTCTTGTCTTTATCGCCATTATGATTTCTTCAGTAGATGTATTACCTGCTCTTTCACCTATACCATTGATAGCCCCTTCAATTTGTCTAGCACCAGCCTTAATTGCAGTTAAAGAGTTTGCGACTGCAAGGCCTAAGTCGTTATGACAATGGGTCGAAATAATGATATCTTCATTTTTACCTTTAACATTATCGTAAACTCCCTTAAGAAGCTCTAGGTAGTCAGAAGGGGTAGCATAGCCTACAGTGTCAGGGACATTGATTGTAGTAGCTCCTTCTTCAACAGCCACTTTAAGTATTTCTATTAAGAAGTCTTTATCTGTTCTAGTTGCATCTTGTGCAGAAAATTCAATATCATCACATAAATTCTTTGCATAACGTACTGATTCTTTTGCATCATGTAGTACTTCATCTTTTGTTTTTCTGAGCATATGCTCCATATGTATATTAGAAGTTGATGTAAAGACATGTATTCTTGATTTCTTCGCAACTTTTATTGCTTCCCATGCTTTTTCAATATCATCAGGGACACATCTAGCTAATGAAGCAATTGTTGAATTTTGGATATTTTTAGCTATTAAATTAACACCATCCCAGTCACCGGGGGAGGAGGCAGCAAAACCTGCTTCAATTACATCAACTTTTAGCTTTTCCAGTTGCTGGGCAATTAGTAGCTTTTCCGAAGGAGTAAGAGCTATTCCTGGGCTTTGTTCACCATCCCTAAGTGTGGTGTCAAAAATGATTAGTTGGTCATCACTCATTTGTCTTTTTTAACATCCTTTGCACTCAAGAAAGGCATCATTGATCTCAGTTCTTTACCAACAGTCTCAATTTGGTGCTGAGAGGCCTCTTCCCTTTTTTGATTTAAAAATGGAGATCCTTCTCTAGATTGAGCCATAAATTCTTTAGCAAATGATCCAGATTGTATTTCTTCTAACACTTTTTTCATTTCTTTTTTAGTATCTTCATTTACGATTCTTGATCCTCTTGAAAAATCACCATATTCTGCAGTATCTGATATAGAATGCCTCATCCATTCAAACCCACCTTCATACATAAGATCTACAATTAATTTAACTTCATGCAGAGTCTCAAAATATGCACTTTCTGGCTGATATCCTGCTTCAACCAATGTTTCGAAACCATTTTTAATTAATTCAGTAAGCCCTCCACAGAGTACAACTTGTTCTCCAAATAAATCAGTTTCTGTTTCTTCTTTAAAAGTAGTATTTAAAACTCCAGCTCTTCCTCCACCAATGGCAGAAGCATAAGACAGTGCTAGTTCATGGGTATTTCCATTAGTATCACTTTCTACTGCCACCAAGCAAGGCATACCTGAACCTTCTTCGTAAGTTCTTCTCAATAGATGACCTGGGCCTTTTGGAGCAACCATGGCAATGGAAATATCTTCTCTAGGTTTTATTTCATTGAAATGTATATTAAAACCATGTGCAAATAGCAGTGTCGAATTTTCCTTCATTAACGGTGCAATAGTATCGTTATATACATCAGCCATTAATTGATCTGGAAGAAGCAGCATTACAACTTCTGAATTAGCTACAGCATCTTCTATAGTAGAAACGTTAAGACCCATTTCTCTTGCTCTTGAAAAGCTTTCAGAGGCCTCTCTTAACCCAACGGTTACATTCACTCCCGACTCATGAAGATTTAAAGCATGAGCATGTCCCTGACTTCCAAAACCAATTACTGCAACTTTTTTTTCTTTTATTAAGATTTGATTAATTTGGTCATCATAAATTATTTTTGTTTTCATATATATTCTCCTTTTTATAAATTAGATTGAATTGCTATTCTTCCGCCACGAATCATTTCAATAATTCCGAACGGCTTTAATAGGTTTTCAAATTTTTTCAATTCTTTAGATGTTCCAGTCATCTCAAAAATTGCATAATCTTTTCCAACATCAACAGATTTTGCTCCAGATAAATTTGCTTTTTCTATAACAGATGTTTGTGATTCTTTATTAATTGAGACCTTCATTAACAATACTTCTGATTCAATGGTGTTTTCAGGGTCAAGTTCTACAATTTTTATAACATTTATCAATTTGTTTAACTGTTTCTTGACTTGTTCTACAGTTTCCAATTCTGTAACAATTGTCATTTTTGATCTTCCCTCAATGTTTGTAGGACCAACAGAAAGTGAATTAATATTAAAACCTCTTCTTGATATTGTTGATGATATTCTTGCTAACACGCCAGGTTTATCTTCAACTAGTACACTTAAAATTCTTTCGCTCATAATTCTTTCAAACCCTCTTCATTAAGAATGATTACATCATTACTGCCACCTGCAGGAACCATTGGGAATACCATATCTTCCGGGTCAACGACACAGTCAACTAGTACTGGTTTGTCATTTATTTCAAGCATTTTTTCAAAAATATCTTTTACTTCTGATTTCTGCTCCATTCTAAGCCCAACAGCACCCATAGCTTCTGCAAGTTTCACGTAATCTGGCGTATGGTGTGTCAGCTCTGAAGCTGAAAAACGATTCTTGTAAAATATTTTTTGCCATTGTCTCACCATTCCATGGTTACCGTTATTGAATACAACAATTTTTAGAGGTATATTTTCCGTTGAAGCTGTTATGAGTTCTTGGCATGTCATTTGAAAACATCCATCGCCGTCTAAAGCAAGAACTTGTCTATCAGGAAATGCAGCTTTTGCTCCAATAGCTGCAGGCAGGCAGTATCCCATAGTCCCCAATCCTCCAGAATTTAACCATGTGTTAGGTCTTGTAAATTTCCAATGTTGAGATATCCACATTTGATGCTGACCCACTCCAGAAACAACGATGGAATCATCTTCTGACATTTTTTGAAGCTCTTCAAGAACATAAGGAACTTTTAGCGGCCCATTTTCTTCTTGGTTGTAGCTGAGAGGAAAGCTTTTCTTCATATCATTAATTTCTTCAATCCAGCTTGATGTTTGGAGCTCGGTAGATTCTAATTTTTCAATAATACCTTTTATTACACTTTTAGCATCTCCAACGATTGGCACTTCAGCATCTCGTACTTTTCCTATTTCAGCTGGGTCAATGTCTGCGTGAATAACTTTAGCATTCTGAGCAAAGAATTTTGGATTTGCAGTTACTCGATCATCAAATCTTACGCCAATTGCTATTAGTAAATCTGCATTCTGTATTGACGTTGTAGCTGTATAATTTCCATGCATACCGGGCATTCCTAAACATAGTTCATCTCCGTCTGGGAATGCACCTCTACCCATAAGAGTTGTAACAACTGGTATGTTAAACTTTTTAGCAAGGTCAAATAGTTCAATATTTGCTTTAGAGTGAATAATTCCTCCACCTACGTATAAAAGAGGTTTCTTAGATTCTTTAATTAAATTTACTGCTTGTTGTATCATTTTTGGATTTGCCTCAACTGTGGGTTTGTATCCTGGTAAATCTATTATTTTTGGCTCAACCCATTTTGCTTTTTGGTAGAGGATATCCTTAGGTATATCTACAAGAACTGGTCCAGGTCTTCCTGTCGTTGCTATATGTTTTGCCTCTAGTAATACTTGTGGGATTTCACTAGCTTTGGTAATTAAATAATTATGTTTTGTTGCAGCCATTGTTAGACCAACAGTATATGCTTCTTGGAACGCATCATTTCCAATTGATTCAGTTGCAACTTGACCTGTTATTGCTAAAAGCGGAGTTGAGTCCATTAAAGCGTTGTTCAACGAGGTGATTAAGTTTGTAGCACCTGGACCAGAAGTTGCAATTACTACACCTAATTCACCAGTTGCTTGGGCATAACCCTCAGCCATGTGGCCTGAACCTTGTTCGTGCCTAGCTAGAATATGTCTAATTGGACTATCGTACAAAGGATCATAGGCTGGAAGTATTGCACCACCAGGTACACCAAAAATAGTAGTTACTTTTAGATGCTCTAAACCTCTAATAACAAGCTCTGCACCGTTTAACATTTCTTCTTTCATAACATCCTTAAAAAAAAACCTCCCTTCTTCTTTGGGAGGCGCTCAACACAAAAAAGTGAGCGCTACATAAGCACTAGCACTAATAATGTAATTAAGAAATATAGTTTTTTCATTAAACCTAACTATAGTTAAAGCTGATAAAAATGAAAGAAAAAAACCTATTTAATTATCTTAATTTACATAAAATAAACGTACCAAAAAATATAAATATAGCGGTCATTTCTCTACCATCGTTAATTAATAAGTCACTCTTAATTAAAGAAGCAAAATCTGAAAATAGACACGCAAATATGAAATTTACATTTTCTAATCCTGAATATTCAGGTCTAGGAGATAAATTTGAATGGGCAAAATCCTGTATTGTAATTACATATAATTATTCACCAGAATCATCAGATAACCATTCTTTTAAACCCGGAGATGGAGCAATAGCTCTTTTTGCATCAAAAAATCATTACAAACCACTGGAGAATTTTATAAATGATCTTTCAGGACTATTTAAATATGAAGGAGTTAAAACACAACAATTTATAGATAGCCCACAACATTATGATCGTATCTTTTTTAATTCATCTGGTCTCGGGTGGCAGGGGAAAAGCACAATGATGCTTTCTCCAGGAATAGGACCATGGCAGTTGATTGGTAACCTTTATACTGAAGAAAAATTTGAAGATACAGAAAAGAAATCTTTTTCATGTGGAACTTGTAATCTATGTCAGATTTCTTGTCCAACAGGAGCATTAGATGATGAATACATACTTGATTCCAACAAGTGTATATCATATTGGCTGCAATCTCCAGATATCATCCCACATGACATGAGAACAAATATAGGGAATAAATTCTATGGTTGTGATGAATGTTTAACTTCATGCCCACCGGGACAAACTAAGAACTTTAATAAAATAAAAAAAAACAGTGTGGATTTAAAAAAAATTCTCAGTATGTCGAATAAAGATTTGGTAGATAAATATTCCTGGTTCTATGTCCCTAAAAGAAATGGAGACTTTCTTAAAAGAAATGCTCTAATAGCACTTGCAAATAATCCTGATGAAACTGCAGTTGATATTATATACGGTCTCTTAAATTCAGATTCTGAAATTATTCGTTTTTATTCAATATGGGCTATTTGGAAATTAACAAAATTTAATGAAATTGCACAACATTATGATATTGATCTTGAACAAAGTGAATTTGTAAAAAACGAATATCTAAGACTAATGAAATGATTTAATACAATAATTAATCTATTCTTAATTTATGACAAAATTTTCTGATGACGTAACAAAAGGACCAAGTAGATCAGCTGCTAGGGCAATGCTTAGAGCAGTTGGTTTAAATGATGATGACTTTAATAAGTTTCAGGTTGGTATTGTTTCTGCCGGGAATGAAGTAACTCCTTGTAATGTAACAGGGCCAGAGCTTTCCTTAAAAGCAAAAATTGGAGTTAACGGACTTGATTCGGCTGGTTTAATATTTTCCACAATCGCTGTTTCTGATGGAATTTCAATGGGCCATGAGGGAATGAGAGCTTCATTAGTTTCTCGTGAGGTAATTGCAGATTCTGTCGAATTGGTTATGCATGCTGAAAGATTTGATGGCATGGTTACAATTGCGGGGTGTGATAAGTCACTTCCTGGGATGCTAATGGCTGCTGCAAGAATTAATAGACCTGCGATATTTTTATATGGAGGCAGTAGCCTTCCTGGATCTTACAAAGGCAAAGATATTTCAATTGTTGATGTATTCGAAGGTATTGGCGCCATGGAAAAAGGTTTAATTACTGCTGAAGAATTATATGAAATTGAGTGTGCAGCATGTCCCGGACAAGGTTCTTGTGCGGGAATGTTTACTGCTAATACAATGGCTTCAGTAGGTGAAGCCATTGGAATGAGTTTACCTGGTACAGCATCAATCCCAGCAGAAGATTCACGTTTACGTATTGAGGCTGAAAAAACTGGAAAGCAATTAAATTATCTCCTCAAAAATGACATTAAGCCAAGAGATATCATGACTTTGAATGCATTTAAAAATGCAGTAACAACTGTTTTGGCACTCGGTGGAAGTACTAATGCAGTTCTACATTTAATGGCTATAGCTCATGAAGCTAAAGTTGATTTAACTTTAGATACATTCGATCAGCTTGGAAGGACCGTTCCACATATTGCAGATATGAAACCTTTTGGTAAGTATCATATGGTAGATTTGGATAATATTGGTGGAGTTCCTGTGGTATCTAAGATACTTTTAGAAAATAATCTTATTGATGGCGATTGTCTTACAGTAACAGGGAAAACAGTCGGAGAAAATCTTGTAGATGTTGAGATACCTTCAAATCAAGATGTAGTATCTTTTCCTGATAATCCAATTTCAAAAGAGGGAGGTATCGCGATATTAAAAGGTTCTTTATCTCCAAATGGATCTGTTGTAAAAGTAGCTGGTATCGAAATTGACACATTTAAAGGTCCAGCCAATGTATTTGAAAGTGAGCAGGAAGCATTAGAAGCTCTATTTAATAATCAGATTAAAAAAGGTGAAGTTGTCGTCATCCGAAATGAGGGCCCTAAGGGTGGACCGGGAATGAGGGAAATGTTACAAATTACCGCATCAATAAAGGGTGCGGGTCTTGGAAAAGATGTATTACTCATTACGGATGGAAGATTCTCCGGAGGAACTACTGGATTATGTATCGGACATGTAGCTCCAGAAAGCGTCGAAGAAGGACCAATATCAATTTGTCAAAATGGAGATGAGATAGAACTTAATCTCTCTAAAAGGGAACTAAATATAAATATAGATTATGAAGAAATGAAAACCAGAAAAAGTAATTATTCACCACCTGTACCTAGATATACATCAGGTGTCTTAAGCAAATATTCAAAACTTGTCCATGGAGCTGACAAAGGGGCTGTGACAGGTTAACTGAATGTTATTCATTTCTGACGTTCATCATGGATTAGTTTCCTTAAAAAATCTTCCAAATACGAAAGAACCTATCGTAATATTAGGAGATTTAATTAACTGGATAGATTACAGGAATGGAGAAGGGATCGCACAGGATGTCTTTGGAAAAGATATTGTAGTTCGACTTATTCAATTGAGAAAAGACCACAATTTCGAAGAAAGAAAAAAGCTTTGGTCATCAATGTTTGAGAAAGATCAGGAAGAAGTGCAACTTAAACTTGAACAGGCAATTTACAGACAATATCAGGAAGTATTTAAGACATTGAAAAATTATGAAGTTTTAATTATTCCAGGAAATGTTGATTCAGAAAAAATAATCAAAGAAACTATGACAAATAACGTAAATTATGTGGATGGAAAAGTTATTAACTACAAACATTTCAAAATAGGTTTTGCTGGAGGGGGGGTCCCCACACCAATTAATGCTCGGGGGGAGATCTCAGAAGAGGTGTTTTCCCTAAAGCTAAAACAACTAGGTGAAGTAGACATAATTTGTACCCATGCTCCTCCATACGTAAAAGAGCTAATAACTGATGTTATAACTAATAAAAAAGAACAAGGATGGGAAAGTTTGAAAGATTATATTCTAGAAAAAAAACCTAAATATTCTATATTCGGAGATGTCCATCAACCTCAAGCCTCTAAATGGAGATTGGGCACTACGGATTGCTTGAATGTAGGATATTTTCGTGCAAATAGTAACTATTTAGAATTAGCATCTTTGATAGCATGAATATCCTATCATTTGACGTAGGGGGGACAACCATTAAGTATGGAATTGTCAGTGAACATTCCAAAATTATATTTAAGGGTAATGTAAAGACTCCAGAAAATGAAGATAGTTTTTTAGAAATAATTAATTCAATCGCTAGTCAGAATAAAGCGAAATTTAATAAAATCTCAGTTGCAATGCCCGGTTTTGTTAATAAAAAGAATGCAATATATTTGTATGGGACAAATATAAAGTATGAAATTGACTTTAAAAAAATCAATAATTTTGATCATTCAAAATTTGTGATTGATAATGATGGAAATGTTGCAGCTTATGCAGAATATCATTTGAATTACAAAGATAAACTAAAAAATCTAATAATGCTCACTTTTGGTACGGGCATTGGTGGAGGAATTGTGAATGATGGAAAGCTTTTAACAGGAGCTAGTAATGCTGGTGAGCTTGGCCATATATTAATTTCAGATGAGACCGAAATTGAGTGTAACTGCGGGAAAAGGGGATGTTTAGAATCGATTGTTTCCGCGAGGTCCTGGACTGAAGAGTGTAAAACCCTTTCTTTAAGCGAACCGGATTCTGACTTAGCAAGTTTATTTAAACAAAAAAAAATTGGATCAGTTTTGTTTAATGAACAATTAGAGCTGACTGCCAAACAAATTGCTGTGAGAAATAAAATTATAAATTATATTTCAAGAGGATTAGTTTCAATGTTTGAAATTTTTAATAATGAATTGTTTATACTTGGTGGAACAATGTCTGCAGAACCATATGATTTGGTAAAACTAATAAAAGAAAATGTTGATAGTAGTTTTAAATTTACAGCAAGAGTTTTTCCAGATATAAAAATTAGCAAATTCCAATCAGATTCAGGTCTTATTGGTGCTGCCCTTTTAGCTCAACATGAATAAAGAAATTTCTGTTTTGTTACCTGGAAGTTTTTTTGATGAGGGTTATAAGATTAAACTTGAATATTTATCTTTACACAATATTCAATGCGTTTACCTCTTTGATCACTCTATTAATCCATCGGATGATCGTAAATCAATGTATGAAATTAAAAAAGCAATTACGCTAATTCAGGAGAGTAATAAATATTTATTCAAGTTAGGACTTTGTGTTTTAAATATAAACAAAAGAAAAATAAATTTACTTTTTTCAGAGTACATTAATCCTATGTTGGAAATTAATAATTTTAGGCTTGGATTTGGAACCGGTGACAATAGGTTTGAAAGAGATAAATTAGAATATTCTCATAATTTAGATTCTATAATCTATGATCTAGTAAATCAGTATACTTTTTCCTTAGAAGGAAAAAATTTATTTGTAGGAGGAACGTCACAAAAAAAGCTTGATCTTGTAAAAAAATATTCAGTCGGTATAAACCAATGGTTTGGTGACGAAAAAACATTGATTTCACTATTTGATAATATTGGCAACACAAAACCTTCTCTGGGAAGAATAAGTCATTGTCAAAAAATAAATAAAAGAAATTCAGCCTCACCATCAAATTTTGAGCAGATTTTTGTATTAAAAGATTCAAATACTTTGAATTTTAATTCTCAGCTGGATAAAATTTCTTTATGAATAATTTTTCTAATAATTTAGTAAATAACTTTCCAGAATATCTTTTTAATAAAATTAATACACAAAAGCAAGAAGCAAGAAAAGAAGGTAGGGATGTTATAGACCTTGGTTACGGCAATCCAGATATACCAAGCCACTCTAAAGTTGTCGATAAACTTATTGAGTCCGCTAGGAATAAAAAAAACCATAAATACTCGGTCTCCAAAGGAATAGTTGGCTTGAGAAGTGCAATGAAAGATAGGTACAAAAGAATTTATAATGTTGATTTACATGAAGAGGAAAATATCGTAAATACTATTGGAAGCAAAGAAGGGCTTACTCATTTACTAATGTCAGTTTTAGACAAGGGAGATAATATAGTAGTTCCAGATCCTAGCTATCCAATTCACCACTATGCCCCTTTAATTGCTGGAGGTACTCCTATCAGAATTAAATGTTTAGATACAAACAATTTCTTGAATGATCTGATCGAAATTTTAAACACCACAAAGATAAAAGTAGTTTTAATATCGTTTCCCCATAATCCAACAACGCTTACAGTAACTCAGGAATTCTATGACAGGTTAGTTCTACTTGCAAGAAAACATAATTTTCTTATAGTAAATGATTTTGCTTATTCTGATATATTCTTCGAAGAGCAAAGACCTCCATCACTTCTTTATTCAGATAGAGAATTTACAAACTCGGTTGAATTATATTCACTAACAAAAGGATACTCAATGGCCGGGTGGAGGGTAGGATTTGCACTTGGTAACAGAGAAGCAATCCAAAGCCTAACTAAATTAAAATCATATATAGATTACGGTACATTTCAACCAATTCAAATAGCAGCTACTGTTGCTATTAACGATCTAGATGCTTATCCAAAAGAAGTGTCTACAACTTATAAGGAGAGAAGATTGTTAGTAGTCGAAAATCTTGAAGCTTTTGGATTTAAGGTTTGTGATTCAAACGCCACTATGTTTGTGTGGGCCAAGATTCCCGAATTTTATAAAAAAACATCAATGGATTTTTCACTAGCAATTTTAGAAAACTCTAATGTTGCGATATCTCCCGGAATTGGGTTTGGAAGTGCAGGAGAGGGCTTCATTAGGATTGCTCTAGTGGAAAATAAACAAAGAATTAGGCAAGCCATGAAAAATATGCAAAGTTTTTTTGATGATAATATAAAGTAATGATTGATTTACGTTCAGACACAGTAACAAAACCATCCAAAGAAATGCTTAAAAAAGTACTAGAAGCTGAATTCGGCGATGACGAATACAAAGAAGATCCAACTGTAAACAGTCTTGAAGAATATTGTTCTGAATTGATGGGTTTCGAAGATGGACTATTTGTAACTTCAGGATTAATGGGCAATCAGATTTCATTATTAATTCACACTAATCCAGGTGAAGAGGTCATAACTACAAAAGATTCGCATATCAAAAATTACGAACATGGTGCAGCTTCTTTTTTATCACGAACACAGTTTAGAGACATCAAAAGCACCAATGGAGTTTATGACCTAGAGTGCCTTTCAGAGACGATTAAAGAATCTAAAGTCAATAAGCCATTAATAAAAGTTCTAGCTACTGAGAATACACACCTTGCTTCTGGTGGAAGCATAGTCCCATTTGAGCACATTAAAACTTTATCTAAAATTTCTAAATCTAATGGTTTCAAATTTCATGTAGATGGTGCAAGGATTTGGCACGCAATACTTTCTGAGCCAAATTCAATTAAATATGGAGAATATTGTAATAGTTTAACTTTTTGTTTTTCTAAAGGCTTAGGTGCACCTATTGGTTCAATGCTTATGGGAGAAAAAGATTTCATTAGTGAAGCCAGGGAGTTTAGAAAAAAACTTGGAGGAGGAATGAGACAAGTTGGTATTATTGCTTCTGCTGCAAGGTATGCAATTGAGAATAGAAATAACCTAATTGAAGATCATGAGAAAGCAGC
>Ga0209709_10001902_pt1 | contig 18752 bp, 23 predicted proteins | sample ArcticOcean_MG_C_2_FD_187435 | JGI IMG/M metagenome (GOLD analysis project Ga0209709, IMG submission 187435) | Marine microbial communities from western Arctic Ocean - ArcticOcean_MG_CB4_136 (SPAdes) (version 2) | ecosystem: Environmental > Aquatic > Marine > Oceanic | place: Arctic Ocean... | reverse complement strand
CCCATGCTAACATATGTATATTGTGTAGATCTCCCTTATTTACATCTGGTGGGAAAAATAAATTCACACTCTGAGATTGACAAATAAATTCCTGTCTCATAGAAGCGTGTTCTATGATCCAAGCTTGATTAATTTCTACAGCAGTTTTAAATACTTCTTTTTCATGATCCGTAAGAAGATCAAGATGTTGTACACTTCCTTTATTTGCAACGATTTCTTTCCATACATTATCTGTATTTGCGTCTTTGCTTTCTAGTAATTGCTCTAAGTATTTGTTTTTATGTAAATGTGAACCAGACTTTGTTTTCTGTGTATAAGCATTTGCTCTGAAAGGTTCTATACTAGGACTTGTGTTACCACAAATAATACTAGAACTTGCGTTCGGAGCTATTGCTAATAGATGTGCGTTTCTTACTTCGCATGAATCATCATCAGGACACGCGCCTTTTTCAACTGCTAGTTTTCTAGTAGTTTTTACAGCAGCATCTTTGATGTGCTTAAATACTTTCATATTTATTCCTGTGGCATATATACCCTCAAAAGAAAGATTTTGTTTTTGTAGGTATGCATGGAATCCCATAGCTCCTAGTCCAATACTTCTTTCTCTCATAGCACTGAATTTAGCTTTCTCTAATGAATCTGGAGCATCTTCTATAAACACTGTCAAAACATTATCTAACATTCGTACTAAGTCGGGTATAAATGCTGGTACTTTGCTCCATTCGTCAAAATGCTCCAGATTTACACTTGAAAGACAGCATACTGCTGTTCTTTCTTCGTCTGTTGCAAGAGTAATCTCTGAGCAAAGGTTACTATGATTAACTCGTAGTCCTTTACTTTTTTGAAAATCTGGTAAACCTTCTTGTACAGCATCTTCAAACATAAGATAGGGTTCACCTGTCTCCATTCTGTTCTGTAATAGTTTTACCCATAGTGTTCTTGCGGACACTACCTTTTTAACTTGTTGAGTGTGAGGATCTATAAGTTCCCAACTATCATCAAAGTCAAGTTCTTTTGTGGCTTTATAGATTATCTCCATAAAGGCATCTGGAATAACTACTCCATGATGTAAGTTTGTACACTTACGGTTAATATCGCCACCAGTAGGTTTGCGAATATCTAAGAATTCTTCTATCTCAGGGTGGCTCATATGTAGGTATGAAGCATAGCTTCCTCTACGAGTTACTCCCTGTGAAAAAGCTAGCATTTCTGCATCTACTACTTTCATAAAAGGTATAACTCCAGTACTCTCAGAGCCTTTCGAAGTCTTTGTTCCTTGCGATCTAATAGAACTCCAAGAACCACCTATACCACCACCAAAAGATGATAGGTATGCATTTTCTGTGTAGTGTTCTGTTATGCCTTCTCGGCTGTCATCTACATAGTTTAAAAAGCAACTAATGGGTAAACCCCTTCGTGTACCACCGTTTGATAATAATGGTGTGGCAAACATAAACCACTGCTTACTGACATAGTCATACAACCGTTGTGCATGAGCCTCGTCATCAGCAAAAGCTTCTGCAGCTCGTGCAAATGCTTCCTGTGGTGATTTCTCATCACCCACCATATATCTTTCTTGCAAAGTTCTCATACTGAACTCGCCTAGTAAAGAATCTTTACTATAATCAATCTCTATTTTCATTCAAATATCCTATTATCTGTGAGGATAAATCCTCTAAATTCATGTCTGCTTCGATTAATGCTTGCTCTGAATAACTTTCTAAGTCCATTAGTTCTGCATTGAGCAATAATCTTTCCACGTTTTCGTTTAAAGACTGTATAAATTTATACTTGCTATCTATAGGACAGGTATCGTATATATCATATAAGTCTCCATAATCATTGATAAGAGTTACTGCACGCTTCGGTCCTATACCAGCAATTCCCGGTATGTTATCTCCTGTATCTCCCGCTAAGCATTTCATAGTCAGATACATATCTGGCTGTACATCATAGTGGTCGTCCCAATTATCAATCGTTATTTCTTTTCTAGTTACTGTTGAGAATCTAGAAACTCCTTCTCGTATAAGTAAATCCCAGTCTCTATCTGATGATATCAACCATATATTATCTATACCAAATTCTTCTTTCTTGCCACAAATCCAAGCGGCTAAATCATCAGCCTCTAGTCCTTGTTGCTTTATTGTTAAATGTCCTTTCTTCTTTAGTTGACTAAAGGCATTTTTAAACTCACCCATAAACTGGGCGAACTCTGCTTTTTCTTGTGCGGTTTGCTCCGCATACTTATCCGACCGATTAGCTTTGTAATCAGGATAGATATTTTTTCTGTAGGTACTTCCACCATCTGCTAGTACAACTATGTTTCCACAGTCGTATGATTTTGCTAGACTTTCAACGGTTCTTACATAGTCGTGTTTAAACTCGAGCTGTTTAGAGTGCTTCCACCTAAAGGCTACGTTTAGACCATCAACTATTAGTAAGTTCCCATTCTGGATCGGGTTCCCAAGGCTTGAGAAGTTTATCGCCATTTGTAAATTCCAATTTTTCGTTTTCTAGCCACTTTTCTGCGTTCATCACATATGCACCGAGCCAGTTTATGTACATATATCTTTTTTCTACTAAAGGTTTGCGTGTTGTAACTACAAACCAATTTGAGTAATTCTGTTTCATCAATATGATAGGCTCTTGTTGCATTTGCTGAGCCTGTAGTATTGCTTTGTTCCACCAAGTCACAAGATTATTACTCTTTTGAGTAAAGATCTTGTGGGTGAATCCCATATCTTTATAGTGTTTGACTTCTATAAGAAATAGGTTGTGTTTGTTTTCGACATGCAAATCTCCCTTAATTTTACCACTACCACTTCCTGGCGTTTGTATAAATTCAAGATTCGTGTGTCTCTTTAGCATCGCTGCTACTTCCTTCTCTGCTTTCGTTCCTTTCTGTCGTGCGTTTACCATGTTCTCCGTATAATTTTAATAATTCATAATATTGAACTCTAAACTCTCCTTGGGATACTCTTTTCAATGCCCATGTTGCAAAAGCTGCTTCGTCCACTACTCTAGTCTACTTATATTGTCCTCTTTTATGACCTCTATCTTTGATAGAAGTGGATGAGTCCAACCGTGAGAGACTAAATATGTGTTTAGTTCTTCTCCAAGTAATATTTCTACTAGCTTTTCTTTGCCTTCATCGTCAAGTACACTGATTATCTCATCGAGAAATAGTGTGTTGATACGAGAGCTAGAAATACTACTCATTAATTTTCGTATTGCTAGTAATGTAGCAGTATTAACTCGAGCAAGTTCTCCACTTGACAAAGCTAATATGTCTACTACTTTTGAGTTATCTGTAATCTCAACATTTAGTTTGTCATTTGTAACAACAAACTCTAAACTGAAGCGACCAGATGAAAGTTCTGCGAGATACTCATTTGTCAAATCTTCTAAGTCTTTGACAAGGTTCTCGATTTTATATGCGAGCAATCCATTTGTACTGAAAGCTTTTTTCAGTATCTCAAGATGAGTTGCTTGTTCTTCTATTTTACCCAATGCTGCGACAACTTCTTCCAGTTGCGTTTCCATACCCTCGGATTGTTCTTGTATGATTGAGATACGAGTATTGTGGCGTTCTGCCACTAAGTTACTTGCACTTATACCCTCTATCCTATTTCTTACACTTGCAATGTTGGAAGAAAGTTCGTCGATTTGGGAAGATATGTCCTCACCGTCCAAAATTGTGGAAGGTAGACTATTGTCCCAATCTCGAATCAAGTCTTCGTATTCTCTCTGCTGACTGTCTCGAATTATGCATAACTTATTATGTTTCTTCGCCTCCGCAATTTTTTCCTGCAGAATAACTTGGTTATTGTGTGCATTTGTTTTTGCATTGAGGTAATCTAAATTCAATTTCTCCAATTCATTCCAATCTAATTCTTGTTCACAAGTTGGGCACTGCCCTTCAAGTGTATCAATCTTATCCATGTGCGCTTGAGCTTCAGCCTCTTTGGAACTAAATGTTCCAAGTTGCTGCAACATTGCGGTCAAGGATATCTCCTCTCCTTTGAAGAGTCGATGCTCGTTGGTTTCTTGTTCAGTCAGTCTGTCTTTGATAAAATTGTTGTCTATAATTTTTTTATTATTTTCAGAGATTTTTTCAAAGTCGTGTCGTAACTGCTGTAATTGTTGTTCGTCACTTTCTGAGAATTTTGGCAGATTTAATATTGGAAGTATATCCATACTCTCCAATTTGTTTTCCTCTAACCATTTCACTATTGTATCGGACTTACCGTTGAGGTTATTAACTTCGAACGAAATGTCCCTAGCAGCTTCCTTGAATATATCAAAGAACTCTACATATTCTTCTAGCTTTAACAAATCAATTAGAAACTTTTTCCTGTTTGTATCTGTTGCAGTTAGAAACTGTAATGATGTATTCGTGTTTTGATACACGAGTTGTGTAAATGTTTTAAAATCTAATCCAAGTAAATCTTGGACTGTTTTATATGTATTCGTAGCCGTGTGGCTAGAAATATCATCTCCATTCTTGTAAAGTTTACACTTGATACTTGCCTTACGAGACACATCTATCTCGTAGTCATTTTCATCTACTTGGAAAGTAAGATTTATACTGTATCCGTCATTTACAAAACGGTTTTGGATTTCTTGTTTCTTTATCCCTTTGCTGTTTTTATTAAAGAGGACTTCCTCGATAATAAGTGGAATTGAAGACTTCCCCATTCCATTTGTCCCAACAAGCTGGGTAAGATTACTGTCGTTAAGATCAAGAATATTGTCTCTGCCATAACTAAAACAGTTATCCCAGCGTAGCGTTTTTAGAATAATCATTAAACACTCCCATTATTGATTTAATTTTATCATCATTTAAATTAAGTATAGCACTCATGTACTCTACCAGTTCTTCCTCCATAGACATATCTTTCAAATTCAATGTAGCTTCACTACTTCTCTTTACTACTTTCTTATCGAGTAGTTCCGAGTTTTTGATTGTTGCAAGGTCAGCTACATCTCCTTCGATTTCATATATGGTGTGGTGAAACTCGGTGGCAATCATTTCATCTTCTGTTGTTACGGTTTTCCTTAACAACTGTGGAAGGTCAAATTGATCCCATGTCCAGTCTGCACCATCAATTATAAGATATCCTGTTTTAACTATCTCTCTATGAAAAGAAGTAGTCATTGGTGAACCAGGATAGACAATGTTTCTCTGTGTATTCGTATGACTATGTAAGTCTCCAGCAAATACAACAGGGAAATCATTAAATCTTTCTAAGTCAACCTCAGGCGTCACATGAGGGGGTATTTCACCTCTCACATGAGTATATAAAGGTTTGCTACTATTACAGGCTTCTATTGCTCCCTTCTTATGCAAATCTGCATACGGAAGAATAGTACCCCAATCAAACTCTGTAGTCTCATCTATAATAGTAACTAAGGGATTTACATCAGTCGTGGCACGCTTAAGGTTAGAGAAGAAAGTTTTGTTCTTCTTAGTTGCTTCATGGTTACCATCATAAATGATAGTAGGAATTGCTATATCTTTAATAAAATCAAAGTATAATGTCAACTCGTCCATTGAAGGAACTCTGTCAAACAAGTCCCCACCTATAACATGAAGGTCTACTTCTGACTCTAATTCATGAACTACTTCAAAGAATAAGTCATAGCGACTACATGCCCAAGGCATTGGTACGTTTTTCTGTCCTAGCTTAATATGCCAGTCTGCTGTAAATAAAATTTTCATCCTACTAAGTCGTCTCCTTGTTTCCAAGCACAACCTGTAAGACCACCAGCCTGTAAGGCTTGTAGTGTTCGTAGTATGTCATTTGCACTTCTTCCTGTATCTAGTGCATTTACTGATACATGTTGGACTATACCTTCGGGGTCAATAATATATGTTGCCCTATAGTGTACTCCATTATCTTCATCAACTATTCCTAGTCTATGTCCTAGTTTGAGACCTGAATCTGCGCAAAGAACATGACTGATATTACTAATATCACTATTCTGTTTTTTCCACGCAAGTTTACAATATTCGTTATCTCCACTGACACCGATAATATCGGCATCGTGTACAAGATAATCCATATCCTTAATCTCTGTTGGGCAAATAAATGTAAAGTCTTTTGGATAAAAGTACATTACTGTCCATTCGTTTAATAGTATATCTACATCAACGATATCATTTGTATCATTGACTCCTTGCATATTAAAGTTTGGGAATCTGTCTCCTACTGATATCATAGTACTCTCCTAAGAAATTGAGAACTCAGAGTCAACGTCAGAAGGTGTCTCTGCACCAGCTGAAGGTTGAGTAACTCGTTGTAGTAGTTCTAGCTGAGCGTCAGCTGTAGGTCTAGGTAGGACGTCGTCCATAGAACGAAGATCAGCAGTAGCTGCTAATTCTTTTTCATTCAAAGGTCTTGACTTACATTTTAATGCTTGTAGTCTATACTCTACATTAAAAGCCATTGGTCCAGTTTTAACTCTTTGGAAGCATACGTCCCAACCTGTTTCGGGATCAGTTGGATCTCCGATATCTTCAGCTGCAACCATGATTTGTTCCATGAGTTTCTTTTTGAGATTAACAACTTTTACATTGCCATCTGCAGGATCTATGCCTTGAATTGCATATGCCCAACCACATTTAAGGTCAGGAAAGAATTCTCTTACATAGTCTTTTTCTTTGTTGTTGAAAGTTTCTGTCTCACGATCGTAAGCTAGACATTCCATAGGAATATTCTTGCCATTTTCTCCTTTGATCCAGTAAACATATCTTGGTAAGATGTCTCCAACTAAGCGAATTACGTTATCGCCCTCTTTATAAGTGTATTGGTCTATCTTGTCTTTTTTTGCACTTCCTTGTGCTTGATTAAATTTTAATGCCATTATGTTCTCCATTTAGCGTTATCCTCAAATAGAAAGTGTACTAGACCGTTCTCTATTCGAAGCATTCTATTGCGATTTACTATCGTTGTATCGACAGGTAAGTGTATCAACTCTAGTGTTGTCTCACCTGTTCGGTTGTAATTAAAATAATTTCGGTACGAGGCTACTGCGATATACTCGGCAGCTTCCTTATTACTATAATACTTTCTCTTTGCTAGTAGTTCTCTAGGATTTAGTAAAAAACTATTGCCCACAAAACTTTTACCAAAATATTTGTAAGTCTTGTCTCTCCTACTAGCGGGGATTCTCTTATAAGTCAAAAGATGAATAACTGTCAGAATTGAAGTTGAATCTCCATTCGTCTCATTATATATCTTTTCCCAATTATATTTTATCATATATTATAACAAATTTTAAAACTCATGTCAAGTAGTATTTTTCGGAGGTTCTCACAAGGTAGATATCTCGTATCCTTCTTTGAGGTAATACCCCATGCGCATACTAGCCTGTCTACTTGCTGTCTTTCCGATTAGATTTATGTCCACTACTATAGGTTGTAATTTGTCCTTGTAGTCCCTAATTATTCTTCCAATGAGCTGTGTAAGTAGTGGCTCATTGTTTACTGGTGTAGCAAGAATTAAACAGCTAAGAACATTTAAAGAAATGCCCTCAGAGAAAATAGACTGTGTTCCATACAGAACGTCTTTGTCTTCAAAAATCTGTTTAATTATATCTGCTCTATCTTCGTGATGCACTGATCCCGTTACACAAACTGCGTTATCACCAGTGAGTTTGGCACAGTTTCTTAGGAAATCAACTCTATCAGATACCACTAACACTTTATGACCTTTAGCCGCGTATGAGGCAGCCGCCATAGCCACAGAATGTTGGTATTCTGGGTTGTAAGCTAATTCATTTATTCGATTAGCCCAAGGTATACTATTTCCGTCCATGAAACGTATAGCCAGTTGTAGGATATTAACTTTAGGCATCATAAAGTTTTCCTTTGGTGGTTTAAGGACATTGTCTCCAAAGTAATCACGAAAGACAACATGTCTCCCATCTTTTCTTTGTAATGTTCCTGTCAACCCTATCTTATGTTTTGCACAGTTCTTATCTATAATTCTAGAAAAGGTAGGTGCGCTACAGTGATGCATTTCATCAAGTATGATTGTTCCAAACTCTTGTCGAATCTCGGGAATCTTTCTATATAAACTCTGAATGTTCCCAATCACTATAGGGTGGTCAAGTTCAAACTTACCACTACCAATAATCCCAGCTTTAAAACCAAATACTTTTTCTACTTCATCTTCCCATTGTTTGCGCAATGCCAAAGTATGAGTAACTACAAGTGTTTTCTGTCCAAGCTTACCTGCTATTGCAAGACCTGTAAAAGTCTTACCCCAGCTTACCCATGCGTTAATTATACCACCGTCTCCAATCTGGTCATAGACTTCTTGTTGACTTGGTCGTAATGTTAAATTAAACTTAGGGAACTCTACTGGTATGTCTGTTCTCTTATCTGTGATTTCGTGGTCGGTTGGAATTAAATCTAATCTGCCTACTGGTATTGCAACTAATCCTTGACGAATCATTGCCATATTTTTTATAATTAAAGGCGGGTCTCCATACTTAAAAGAAGGGATTGCATAAGTTAATTCCTTATCAATCTTCTGTTGCTGGTGTGGAAGTACCTCTAGGTATATCCTATCACTTATTACTGCTTTCATTACCAGTTATGTACTACATTAGCCACAATAAAGAAAGCACATATTATATTAACTAATAATATACCAGTCCTTATCATACCAACAATATCATCATTGGTAGGATCATAGCCGTCCTGCTCACTATATGAGCCTAGTGCGTGTTTCCATATTACCCATAATTCTCTCATGAGTGATATAGTCTCGTGTTCCAAGGGTTTATATTTATAGAAGTTCTAACTCCTTCGAATTCTTCTACTCCATGATATAATCCTTTTGAGAATATTACTAATCTATTTGATTTAGGTACTACCTCTACTCCATTATCGAACTGCAATTTACCATTAACTAATTCTTCTACTTCTAGATAGTATACTGTTGAGCATACGGGATATCTAGCCATACCTAATTTTAGGTAAGCAGTTTCGTCTTTGTCATGATGCCATTGCATAGGGCGTGTATTCGTGTGTGTCCAATAATCATAACCTATAATTCCACTAAGGTCAAAGTACTTTCCTGCGCGTCTACATATTTCGTAACACATATAACTATTCGGGTGTTTGGAATTGACAGGATGCCAACCCTCTCCCTCTTTGTCTAGTACTCCACTAACAAAATTATCTGTAGAGCGGTTAATATTTTCCTTCCATGTTTCCATTTGTAGTTTATTAAATACTCCATCTATGATTGCTATCACTCTTTCTCTCCATAGTATTCTTCCCACTTTTCTTCGTATAGAAGTCTAAATTCTTCTACTGTAGGTACTGCTACAGTGATAGTTGGGTTACTTATTTTAAGCTCAGCAAGATCATGCACATGAGTTGCATATGCTACGAGTAATTGTTTTTCAGTGTACAAAATCATACTTTTCTCCTGTTTCGTAGTCGTAACTACATACTGCGCACCACTCCTCTATTGGGTGATCGCACTGATCTTTTTGTAATTGTTCTTTTCGTTCTCGTGACTCGTGCATTGTTTTAACCCATCCATCACTATTCTCTTGCCATTGTTTACTATTATCTGTCATATCTTTCTCCATGTGTTCTTCTTCTTCTTTGCTGATGTGTCGTAGAGAAGCCAAGGGATTCCTCCCCTATATAATATACCTGCCCAAGATTGGTCTTTTCTTAGCGGTCTGTCGAGAGTGAAGGGAAAAGGACAATCCTTTATCCATAGCACACTAGCTATATCTTTCTGATCTACTCTCATAATTTTGTGGTACTTTAAATCTACCTTTGTATTTTTATTCTTTCTAAAGAAATAACCTGTGTTATCTATATAGAATTTTCCTTGATGCTGTAAGTATGATGGTATGTCTTGTATCATATACTTTATAGGATATATACTCTTCATCGGACTCTGTAGTCGTCTCAATCCGAGAGTCTCTCCTTTCATATTTCTATCGTCTAGTACTTGATTTTCTATCCAGAGTAACCCGTCAACTAACAGGATTTCGTCTGTGTGAATAGGGTAAATCGGAAACTTTAACCTATCATATATCATACATCTTTTCAAACTTTCCGAAGGAGTAATCGTCTCCTACATCAAAGTCGCAACCAACAGGACAGCCAGGAATGTATATACCTCTATCTTTTTGTATACACTTCTGTACTATTTCCATGTACTCGTCTACATAACCCTCGTCTACTTCTGCAAGTATAGAGTCATGAACTAGAGCAAAGATTCTCATCTCTTTTGTTTTGTTAATAGACTTTATGTGATTATGAGTATCTATTGCTCCGAGTAAATTGATGTCAGAAGCTACAGATTGAACTAAAAAGTTTAGTCCAGATCTTACTTCATGACTTTGTATTCCTTGATTATCTGAACGAACGTTCGGTAATCTTCTTTTTCTTCCATACTGTGAATATATGAAACCATTATCCATGATATACTTACTAGAATGATCGATCCACTTCTTTAATTTGTGGAACTGTCTGAAGTAATCATCAATAACTTCTTGTGCGTCTCCTTTGCTGAAGTTCTTGCCAGAGTCTGCTGTAACTTGCTGTGAGATTTTGTTTGCTCCAGCACCATACATTATGCCGAAGGTAACAGCCTTAGCTGCTTGCCTTTGTGTTGAGTAATGTTCTGCAACATCTTCTGCTTCACAAGGCAAATTAAATACTAATTTTGCGATAGTAGAGTGAAAATTACCACCCTGTCTAAACACATCCATTAAGTTCTCATCTTTAGCAAGCACAGCAGCTACATAAACTTCTGCAGTTGTTAAATCCATTGCAACAATCTTGTTACCTTTTGCGGCACGCATACACCCTTTTACTATGGGATTATCTCTCGGTATTTGTTGCATATTCATTTTACCACTAGAAGATAATCTGCCAGATGTTGTGCCATGTAAATTAAACCCTGTGCGTAATCTACTATCTTTATCTAATTGTGGATATATTTTGTCCAAGTAAGTATTCTTAATCTTAGACTTCTGTCTGATAGAAAGAATATGCTTGGGTATCTCGTGTTCTTCTGCTAATTTATTTAGTACTTCGGCATCTGTTGAGTGCGCTCCTGTACCAGTTTTCTTTCCTGTAGGCTTAAGACCTACGAAATCAAACAGTAAGGATCTTAGCTGTACTGTACTGTTTGGATTAAATTCTTTATCTTTTGCGTTTTCGAAGTCTTTAACTTCTTTGAACTCATATAGCTCTGCAACTGCTTCATCTATATTATCCTGCATCAAGTCTCTACCTTTTAGTAGTCTTAGCTTATCAAAAGGAACACCATTATCTTGAATGTCTGTTAAAAAACGACAGCCAGGTATAAGTATATTCTCATACACACTAAATAGTTTTGCATTCTTTTTGACTGCTGGGTATAACTTTTCAAATACTAAAAGAGTTACTACTGCGTCCATTGCCGCGTAGGTTTTCATTATTTCAAAAGGTATACTTCCCCATTGGAAGTCTGCTTTAAGGATTCTATGTTGTCTTTTGTAGTTATCAATCCACTCGTGCATAGGTTTCTCATAGTCTCCATAGTCTGTGTGTTCCATTGCTAATTGTTTCAGACCATGTCCGCCAGGAACTTCGTCTAAACAGTAATGTAATAACATGGTGTCTTCAAACTTTGGAAATTTAAAGTTGAAATGATACTCGAAGAAGGCTAAGTCAAACTTTGCGTTATGGAATACTACTATCTTAGTATCAAATATCTTCTGCATTATTTCTTCTATGTCTGGAGTTATAACATCTGTAAGGATGTATGCTCCGACATCTTTCTTATATGACATACTAAAGCCTAGCATATAACCATCTCTAGGATATAATCCTGTAGTCTCTGAGTCAAGTGCTATGAATTTATTTGGGTGGTCTAATGCTTCCTGCAAGAACTCTCTTGCCTCAGCCTCATCATCAATACCCCTAGCTTGGTCATTGCTTACTTTCTTTACTGTAAGATTACCACTAATATAATTTAAGATATTCTCTTTACTTTTATCCCACATAGGCTTAGCCTCGGGTTTAAATGAAAGCATGGCAGGATTAATTACAGGTAGAAACTTATCGTCTATACACTTACCACTATATTCTGTTATAGAATTAGCACTAGTAAAAGACTTTAAGCACTCTGAACCAACTAGGATAACCCACTCGTAAGAGTCTGTGTCTATTTCTATATCTACATCTGCTTTTAATATTTTCTTTTTGCTACTATCGGAGCAAAGAGCATATCTATCAAACTCAAATGCGCCATCAAATCGGTCTGCCCAACTTGTTCTGCTCATCTTCGATTCTATTATTGCTACTTTTGTCATTTGTTTTTCCATTTATATATTATATCAAATTCTGAACTCTGTGTCAAGAACTATATAACCTTTGTCTTAATTTTTGTACCTGAGTCTCGGCAAGTGAGCCAGGGTCTATGTTCTGTCCTAGGTTTATGTTTCGTGATGTAAGTCCTACTTTGTCTGCCATTATCTTTAGACCTTCAGCTGCCTCTTGCCCTGCGCTGTCTCCATCAAATATTATATCTAATCCCTCTATGTTCTGCATCTTTAATATAGACATCTTTTCTTCGTCTATATTCTTTGTACCAAAGCAACAAATTGCATTGGGTAATCCTTTATCGAATAAATTTATCATATCAAATATCCCTTCGACTAGAATAACTCTGCCCTTAATAGGTTTAACAGCAGAGGGGTAAAGTGGTAACTTCGCTTGTGGAGGGTATATGAGATATTTTGGTATCTCAGTCATGGTCATATGTCGACCATTGAAAGCTACTACCTTACCCGTAATGTCACGCACAGGGAAGACTAATCTTCCGTTAAACTGTGTTTCGTGGTGCATAAAAGCATCGAAATGCTTATATGTTTCTGGTTGAATTCCTCGCCAGTTTCCAATGTATGGAACAAAGCCTTTAGGAAATTCAAAACCAATACTTGCTGAGCGCTTCTCGTTAATAGATTCTTTCAGCCTTTGCCTCTTAATCTCTAAATAGTTTGCTGCAGCACCAAAATGTTTGAACACATTACCTCTGAAGCCACAAGCAAAGCAATTAAATACGCCAGTGACATTGTCAATACGCATACTTGGATTGCTATCCTCGTGGTCAGGGTTAAGGCATTTGACTAGAAAGTCTCGTCCTGAAACTTTAAAGTCAAGCCTTTGCTCTTGTAGTAATTCGTCTACTCTCATTAGCCTAGAAGTACTCCGCCAATTATAAATATAATAAAGAACGGTAGTGCTATTAAACTAAGATTCATCAGAATCTCCTCTAATTTTTCCATCGTGTTTCCATTTTAGTGTTTCACCGAGATCTTCATACTCGGTCATTTTAGTTCCGTCACTATCTACTTCGTGTGCATAGAATAAAGACTTAAATACTGCTTCTTGCATCTGAAACCAGATTGCAATAGCGTCATCTCTAAACTTTTTATCACTCCATAGGTAGTAACAATTATGCCAATCCTCTAAAAATCTATGAACTGTTACATTCAGATTAAAGTCTGGATCGCCTTCTTTTATTATTTGTACTGCTCTTAGTCTCTGACTACCAGCAATAGGATACCAACTCTTCATTAGTAAGAATGGATTTTTAATACCATTCTCTTTTATACTAGCGATGAGTGGTTCGTTGGCAGGAACATTGTGTATATTCTCCGCCACTGTAGGTTCAAGTAAAAGCCTATCAGTTGTTGTATATCGTACTTCATAAGGTGGAACTGCAACTAAGTCTGCTGCTGTCTTTCCTATTCTATCACTTGCCATAAGGCTCTACTCCAACTCTAATATCTGTCATAAATGCACTGAATTTATCCAGTAGACTCTTTTTAGTTAAGGCTTTTCCTTCTACCCATTTCTTTCCGTTAGGAATGTTTTCTTCGTAATGAATCTCTCCATTGTTATATGCAACTTCAAAGATGCCATTGTGAGCATGGATATGTTTTATTTGTTTACCCCACTCCTCTGCTTTCATCTTTGCTTGGTATTCTTCTACCACTTGTTTATATTGCGTCATGTATATTTTCTCCTGTTGATAGGCTGTCTTTGAGTTCTTCTCTGTCTTTAGGGTTCATAGTGGACTGAGGGCCTATCTTTAGTGTTTCCCAGTCCATTACGCTTGTGAATCCTTCCATTTTTGCACTACGCATCTTTGTACAGTTGAATGTAATAGCATTATCTTCTGGAGACCATGTCTCCATAGTAAATGCCGCATCTGCTGCATCAAGAATACCCTTCGCAAATCTTGCTTCCCCAGAGTTATCTGTCTGGTAGGGAGCAAATACAGGAATACTATATTCCTGTGCTATACTTTTCAGAGTCTTACTTACTTCTATTTGCTCTGTCCAGTCGTACTGTCCACTCTTTGAGGGAACATTTGATCGTTTAACTTGGTTAAGGTAATCTACTATGATTACTCCTACATCTGTCTGTGAGACTTTTGCTTCCAGCTCTTGTCTAATCCTCGATAGGCTTAGTACTGGATCGTACACTACATCAAGTTGTCTATCTTTATGTAATGGTTTCGACTGTAATTTTTTATGGAATCCGTCAAATTCCCTTGTGTCATAAAATTCTGGTAGTAATTCTACTCCTCCTTCAAATCTTCCTGCCCACCATTCAGCCACACGATTCCACTCAACATTAGTTAAGTTACGATTAGCTAGTCTACCAATGGGAATTCGTGCACCGAGAGCGCACATTCTTTGAAGTATAGAACGACTGTCCATTTCTATTGTAAAATAAATAGAACTTCTGCCTTGTTCATAAACATTGTTTGCAATGTTTACACAGGTCAAAGACTTACCTGCACCCCTACGCCCACCAATTAGTATCAAGTCTCTAGGTGAGAACTTCATGCCTTGGTCGTACTCATCATTGAGTCCTAGAGGTAAGTATTTCTTAAGATCTTCTTCAGAGTCAAACAAAGATATTGTTTGCATATTTTCTTCGGGTGGCTTAAGATCAACCCTATCACTAACATCTAATACTATCTGTTGTATTGCTTCAACATTCTGTTCTGCATCAGATATAGCTACTGTCTTATCTATGAACTTATCTAGTTCATCTAGTATTTCTACTTGTGTATATTCATTTTTTACATACTCGAGCAGAACCCAAGCGTCGATATCAACTTCGACAGCTTCGATTGCAAAGACTTTTTCTTGTAGCTTTCTATCACGAATGGATAGTTTAAGGTCATCAAAAGAGGGGAGTTCACTGAAATTTTTAATGTGAGTACTCATCACTCTGTAAAGAGCTTGGTATTCCGCAGTTAGATAGTTTTCTCTGAGGTTGCCCCAAGTATCAAAATCTTCCTGTGCTATTATTTGCTTCAACAAAGCTGAAGTTAAGTTCAATGTCTACCCTCCCAGATAAAAAAGTGCAGAGAAATGATTCCTCTGCACAGAATTTTAAGAAAGAATTAGCTAGAAGCTTTTTCTTTTCTTGCAGCGCCATCATAATCGGCACAAGTTAACCCTCTACGAGTTAGCATTGTTTTAACGCCTCTTACAGTTTTGCCAATGTCATCTGCAATAGCTTCGACACTCATGTCTCCGATATTTTGGATGTCAGCTAAAGGATCTACTTTAGAAGAACCTTTAGTTTCTTTTTGCTTAGGAATAGCGTTAATGTCGCCACTTCTAAGTAGGCTGAGAGCCTTTCCTCTGATAGAATTAACTGATTTGCCAAGAGCATCTGCAATTTCTTCTACAAATGATCCGCCGTTTACCATAGTAGTAAAGGTAGCTTCTTCTTCGGGAGAGTAAGTTCTGACTGATTCAGGTTTCTCAGCTGGTTTTACATGAGAAGTTAATTCCATTGAAAGAATTTTCCCTTGTATTGATTTAGCAGAGAATTCGCCGCCTTCAAAAGAAGATGCGATGTCTGCGTATGTGTAAGAACCGCTGTTGTCGGTTACAAACTGAGATAGAGTGGCTTCTTGATCCTCAGAAAAAGTTCTGTGTGATACTGAAGAAGCAAGTTCTACATCGTGTCCCATTTTTCTTAGCTTAGAAGAAACACTTCGTGTAGAAGTATCTAATTCTACTGCAGCGGATGCTACAGTTGCTTGTGAGATGGGGGACTCACTTCCAACGAAATCAACTAATTGATTAGTTCTTTCGTCTGTCCATTTTGGTAATGCCATGTTGGTTTCCTATATTTGGTTTAAGTTGGTTATTATTTTAACACCCCTTTCTCGGGCTGTCTCTGTTTTTGCGGATTCGATCCCGCTTTCATTTACTAATATTGTTACATCTTTAGTTAAACTACTTTTAACAAGATAGCCCAGTTTTTCTAAATATTCTGTTGCTTGAGCCTTTGTCTTGTAGCTTTTTAGTTTACCCGAAATACAAACTACTCCTGTAGTTTCGGTAGGTTGAGATACTTTTAGTATCTGTGCCCACTTAAACGGAAGTCGTATATATCCGTCAATAAATTCTTCGTAATACCAGTCCATAAAATGAGCTGTTACTGCTGGTCCAAGTCCTGCTTCCTTGCATTTCTCTTCGGAAATCTCTGCCATGTTCTTAATAACACTACAGAGTTTCTTGGAAGCGGTTCGACCAAACAGTTTGATAGAGAAAGCTGGTAATAAATCTACTAAGTCAGTAGCTTTACTATTGTGTATTTCTCTATGCAATTTTACTGCTAGTTTTTCGGATTGCAAAGCTTCAATTAGTATTTCTAATGGAAGCTCGTATAAATCATACAAATCAGAGATCTGTAGTTTTTCTACTGTGCGAGGTCCGAGACCTTTAATTTTGAGAGTAGAAGCAAAGTGTTCGATTCTTTTACTAGTCTTACCACTACATAGAGTGTTATGACAAAACAACTGGTCTTTAACCCAAACTAAGTCGTTCATACATGATGGGCAACTTGTTGGCGGGACGATTGTTTTCATTTGTTTATCTCTCATTTCTATTTATATATTATAACAAAATTCGGGTTTCATGTCAAGATTTATTTTTTGGAAAGTCCTGAAGAATGAGGGAATCAATTTTGAAACACTCTGTGTGACCCCCAAACTTGAACATAGGCTCAAATTTATCGTGCTTATACATATCATGTAGGTACTGTTCGTGTGCCCACACATTATAAAGGGTACTAGTCCAAGTCTTTTGAATACGAATATCGTATCCTCTAAAACCTCTACTACGCTTTATAATATGCCGCCAATCTTTCCCACTAGCTATTCCAACCTTGATACATTCTCTCTTGAAAGTTTGCTTATTAACTAATACTATGCCGTACATGACTCCTTCCCTGTCTTTTTCGTCAGGGTGGTTGTCAAAATAAGTGTGGTTGTATTTCCCTATACTAGCCATGTAGTGATCATATTCTTTGCAAGAAACATAAAACCTGCGGCGTTTAATATAATTAAGGCTCTATCATTCCAAATGATACTTACCCATAACCATAACAAAACTCCTAACATTGAAAAAGTCAAGTCATATAGTTGCAAGCCTTCTAAACCTCTTATAGACATTCCCATAAGAACAAAAGAACTGGCAACCCATTTTACATACCAATCGGTAGTTTGTTTAGGTGTTGCAGACTTGAACCATCTATTTGATTTTTCAAAATCTTGTTTATTTACTACTTGTTTTTCAGACATTGTACTCTCCTCATGAATCAACCCACCAGCGTAATATGTATATTACTACTGCTAAGATGGTAAAAATAATAAGGGATGTTGAATATGTGTCTAGCAACTAAACTCTCCGAACGATACGAGGGATAATTTCTCCACTGCGTATGACTTCTACTCTACAGCCAATCTCTAAGTCAAGACCAACTATATAACGCATATTATGTAAAGTTGCTTTACTAACCATTGCGCCGTCTATCTCTATCGGTTCTAGTACTGCTACTGGGGCTACTACTCCAGACTTGCCTACATTCCAGACAACATCATTTAGAGTAGTTTCTACTCCTTTCTGAATTTGTTTGAGAGCGTATGCTCCTCTAGGGTGGTGTGAGGTGTGTCCTCGTTTGTTAAACTCTTTGTGTGAGTCTATTCTAAATACTAAGCCATCGTCTGGGTATTCGTTCCAATTACTCGCGGTAACTGTTGAAAACCCAGATTCAGCCAAAAACATTAAGTCATCTGTCCACGATTCATTCCAAGACTCTTGCATACCATATGCAATGAAATGCAAGTCTCTAGTCTTAAATTCTTTCGTGTCCTTTAGACCTAACGCACCCGCTGCATAATTACGGGCATTTTTGATAGTTTTTGGGGCTACTACTTCTCCTGTTACTTGGACAAAGTCCTGTCGACTTATCATATCAAAGTCGAGTTTATAAGGAACTAGGGTAATCATATGGTCTGTTATATCCAAACCTTTCTCACCATCTCCTCGTGTTAACGCTTGATGTAGTGTACCTTTAACATATAATAATGAAACTGCTGCTCCGTCCAGTTTAGAACTTACAACTACTGAACCCTTGTAGTTGTCAAACGGGTCTTTGCTACCAATCTCATTTGAGAAAACTTTTTGCAATGAGTACATTTGATGTAGGTGGGGAATTCGGTTATTACTAGACGAGTGTCCTACTTCGTCATAGCCCGAAATCTCAACCAGATTATCAAAAGCTGTGTCCGACATGGTAGGGTTACCATTATAATAGTCAGTTGATGCTTGTTGTAATATTGTTTTTAAATTTTCCATTTATATATTATACTATTTTTTAGAAGCCGTGTCAAGAATTATTT
>Ga0209709_10001901_pt1 | contig 18753 bp, 14 predicted proteins | sample ArcticOcean_MG_C_2_FD_187435 | JGI IMG/M metagenome (GOLD analysis project Ga0209709, IMG submission 187435) | Marine microbial communities from western Arctic Ocean - ArcticOcean_MG_CB4_136 (SPAdes) (version 2) | ecosystem: Environmental > Aquatic > Marine > Oceanic | place: Arctic Ocean... | reverse complement strand
AGAGTATTAACCCTTTGCTAAACTCTGCTGAAGCGTAAATTTCACTGTCGTCTTCAAATAACTCGGTCATGTAGTGCACACTGTTCTCTTACGGATTACCTTTTGGTATGATGGCAATCTGTATGAACTAATCAAATATAGATAGTTCGCATGGGTCTATCTGAATACCCATGCGAATGGGATTGTTGTTTGGATGGGCTTTCAGTGGGTCGTTTTAGACGCTAGCGAACAAACAGACCCACTGCAATCCCTTACAACTGATAATTGGTGTTGAATGGGTAATCGGATGGACCCATGCAACCTATCCGAATTGATTTGTTGATGCTTGAAACGACATCAGTTAGGCATAAGGTTGCTCAAAGTCGAACATGGTCTACTTCTTCTCTTCCTTCATCCCTTTGAGAACGCTGGTGAATCCTTTCGATACCTTCGCCCAGGGGCCAAATGTTGGCCCCTTCAATCCACGCATCAAGAAGATATATCCCACGAACGAAATGCCGAGTGGCCCCAATTTCATACCGTATATCTCAAAAATCGCCCGCAAAGTGAAACCTGGATAGACATCGATCTCAGTTGGATCATCGGGGTTGTAGGCAATGGATTTCATGTCCAGATATTCCTGAGTTCCAAACAAGCACGCAGTATGCCAAGGTTGCACCTCTCTTCCATTTCCGGTATCAGCAGGATTGAGGTTGCATTCGAAGGTCGTGTTGAATTGTTCACCTTCCACCTCGTAGTGAAAGAAGAAAATAAATGACCACTCATCTGCATTACGATCCTGTTCGACCGAAAGGACATCCGTCTCTGGCCAATCTTGGGACCTGAATTCATCCACGACGCCAAATCCGCCCCATATGGCAGAGAGAAAAATACCCAGAATGATGCCGACTGCGCCTATCCCGATGAACATCATCCGCTTCTCATCATCGTCGGAGATCGTTTCATCTTCAGATGGAGCATCTTTCATGGTGCGGTGTTTTAACCTAAACTAATTGAAATTACCTCCCCGCATGGATACAGAGCGGGGCCCATGCTAACGGGTGTTGGGAGGGTAGCGTCTGCTCGCTCTTTGAAATTAATTATCAGTGAATCTATCTATGAAGAGGAAGTGCCATCTCGGAGGTTTTTGAGAACTCGCAGCGTAGCACTTTCACCCGCAGAGAGGCCTGAGATCCTGCGCAAACTAGCAACATCAGTCCATACCTCAAGAAGTCGTTCTTCCATCCATGCATCGAGGAACCATGGATGAATATAGGATGAACGGCACACTATACGAGTATTACCGAGATCGGCTGCCACTGTATCAATAACGGCCAACATGGACTTGGTTCGTCCCGAATCCGTGGTAGGAACCTCCCAATCACCTTCAGACCAAAGCTTGTGTATCGATTCAACATTGGGTAGAGTTCGTAGCCATTGCTTCATGTCTTTTTCATTATGTGGTTGTGCGAGAAAGGCCAAACGCTCTGCACAGCGGTAGGTAGCCCCCCAAGTTCTGAAGTTTTTTGCTGTGAAACCCTCACCACTCGTCGCCCGAATATACTGATTGATGTGTTCGGCTTTCAAGTCCACCTCATTGCCAGCCTCTGAGATGTACATGAACAAATCAGCATCTTTTACTCCGAGGCGGTTAGTCCGCAAGATGAGGTCAACAAGATGGTCGTCTTCGATGGTAATATCCCAATCCTTACCAGATTTCCCAGTAAAGGTAAAGACAGCATCATGACGTCCTTCCGCAGCATCCCCTTTGATGTGTTTGACGTGCATGGATTTGAGCGTAGTCAACCCATAGGATTCGTTTTCCCTCGCATACTCGTCACTGCCCACACGAATATTGTAGAGATCAATGAGGCGAACGACCAGGGCAGAAACGGTGTGAAGGGACATGGAACTATCCTCAAGATCACGATGGATTTGTTTGCGGAGGCGCGGCAGTTGCGAAGCGAAATAGACTGCGTCGTCATATTTCATTTCCGTAGTAATATCTGTCCACTCAGTGTGGTAGCGATATTGTAGCCTACCTTTGACGTCTCGACCTGTCGCTTGAATATGACCCCGCGGATTTGGGCAAATCCAGATCTCGATCCAAGCAGGTGGCAAACCAAGCGAATTCCATCGCTCAACAAGATCAATTTCATCCATTGGTTCCCCGTCAGGTGCGAGGTATTCCCATTCGATTTCACCTTCTTCCACCGCAATGTTTCGTCGTGTTACGCCGGTCAAAGAGGGATCGCTACGAACCAATGTTGCTCGTCGTAAGGCTTCCTCCGAATCAACAGGCACGAAGATGGACGTTGGCCCACAGACGATGAACTTACTGGCACCGTTCGCGCCTAGGTTTACCAATGCACTCGAATTAAATTTGGCCATCATCATAGGTTCTATGATAGATCAACATGGGTTGGAACTAAACGACGACTTAACCTCACATTGACGGGTAAGGGATTGGTTTGAATAAAGCAAAAGCGCTGATAAATATTACATATATTTTATCGCAACGCTAGTAGTCAAACACCAATTCTAGATAATAGTTGGATGGGTGCCAAAGGCATCTCTGATATGAGGATTTATCACCAGATTTTATTTAGATCGGAGAAATTTTTAGGAATCCAAATTGACCATTATCTACTGCTACTACAGCTCCACCATCACTGGTTAAACAGATATCTTCACCAGCCCAATCGCCATTTTCATCACTAGCATAGGTGACTTCCCACTCAACTCCTCCAGCGGAGTTATATTTGATTAGATAGACTCTCCAACTATCAGAGCAATCCTCAACATTACATTCAGAATAAGATTCATACTCGTCTCCAGTTCCTGCAACGATTATTACTCCACCATCGGTTGTAGCTTTAGCTCCCCAAACTTCATCGTGGATGTATAGGGGATTAAAACCACGGGGATTGCCTCTTTTATCTTCCCAAATAAGATCCCCATTATTACTAATCTTCATTGTATAAGCATCCCAGTTATCTGTGCCTGAGAGAGTGTGTCCTGAAAGGAATATTGAGCCGTCAGAACCAATATCAAAAGCGAAGTTATGGTCGTATGAATTACCACCAAAAGTCTTACTCCAAATGATACTACCAGATTGATCCATCTTCAAAAGTGCATAATCTAGAGTTTCTTCTGTTAGGCCTGAAACAAATAATTCATCATTATAAGATCCGATTCGATAGGCATGTGCCATATGGGAATTAAGACTCTGTTCTGATAACTCCTTTCCACCATCATCCAAGAATACCATATGTCCAGTTCCTTCAGTGAAGAAAGTATTCCCACTATCTTGAGCCATTATGTACCCTACTGCTACATACCCATTTGATATTTTAACAATACTCTCTAAAGCATCACTACCGCCATTATCTTCAGTTTCAATGAATATAGTTGATCCACTCTGCTTATCCAACTTCATCACAGTACTGTCTTGATTTATGGCTCCAACAATAACGTAGCCATCACTGACCTCAATGGCACTATTCCCTAAATTGTGTCCAATAGTTCCGAATTCTTTCTTCCAAACTTGTTGCCCATTTTGATCAACTTTGGCAACCATCAGTTTCGCACTATTTGGAATGAAACCTGTCTCACCAATCTGTAAAAACCCTCCATCATCGCATGCTAAAATGAAATGTCCATGAGACTCTTCTTGAGAACCAGATACCGTAGCCATCCAAACCTTTTCAGGCAGTTGTGCTGGTTGACTATCTGGAATGATTGCCATTATATCTTCAACCGGTTGTTCAAAGAATACATCAAAATCTGCTACATATTCTCTTTTAGTTTTATTGAAATTGTTTTCAAAAGCCACATCGAAACCCAATTTGTCAACATCTCCATAAAAACCATTGACAAATGCATCTTCACCTTCATGGTGAATAAGATAGGCAACGAACCAAGAACCGACATCATAGACATTAATTTGAGAGTCACGAGTTAAATTATCAAGCGATGTATTCTGGTTGTTGTACCCGTCACGAGATAACTCTAATTTCCACTTCATCACTTCTTGAAGATAGTTATCTCTTACGCCTTCTTGCTTAGAATATAGTGTTTGAGCCATATATTCTGCTCCACCTTCAGCCCACCAAGGATTACCCTTACCACCCATTTTTGCGTCTCTTTCACAGGTATCCCTAGTATCGCTACTACACTTGTCGCTGATATGAGAATGCTGGTATATGTGGAAGTATTCATGCAATGTCACAGGCTTGTAAGATTCCTCTTCAGGGCCAGGATACTTAGCAGACATTATCATCATGAAAAAATCATAATCAAGATGTGTCTTCTTTAACGTACTGATTGCAGCGCCGCCTTCATTTACATAATTAGTAAAGATTTGATAATTGGCATTAGCGCAGTCCCATTCTTCTTTCCACTTAGAATCAAGATCTTTATGTCGCTGACAATATTCATCTTCTAGCTGTTCAGCAGCATCCATATCACTTCCAACAATATAAATTTCAACAGGACCGAAATTACCCCATTCTGCTACAGCAATATTATACCACTTTAATGTTAAATTTACAGTTTCATTAGAAACATCAGAGGTTTTGTAAACTTCAGGTGCAAAACAGGTGATCTCTCCCCAGTTTAGCGACCCATAAGCCCCATCTGGGCAAATTAACTGATCTGAGTCGGGGTTCGAATTATTATCAGATATATTTCCACTATCTGATTGATTTTCTTGATTTATATCAGTATCACTTTCATCTTCTGAAGGCTTCTCTTCATTTACATCACTATTCTCATCGTCATCGCCATCAGAATTACCAAAGCAACCTGAAAGTGATGTACTTAACATAATTATACAAAGTAGTAAAGCAAGTACTCTATTCATAATTATCCGAAACCGTCCTCATTAAAAACATTGGTTAGATAATCGAAAAAGTACTCATTATGAATTACTCACTAGAAATTCAAAGCCGATTCTAGAATATTAATTCAATGTTGAGAATATGCGACTTATCTAGTCATTCCCTTCACCACTTGTGATAGAAGAGTGAGAAATACACTTATTGATTCAATACAAATTCTAACTTAATCGAATCTAACGGTTATTCGAATTACGGGAATTATTTCGCCCACCAGAATTTTGGTTATTGGGGCGTGGCCTAGAGGAATTACTCTTTTTGGCTTGATTATCATGGCGCTTCGGATTAGATCTCGAACCAGTTTGAGAACTTTTATTATTCGAAGGCCTCTTTTTTGATGATTTCTGTTCCTTAATCTTACCAGGTTTTTGACCCGGTTTGGGTATTGCTCCAACAAAGTGAAATTCGTGATTAGTGTCGGTAGGAATTTCTTGACCAATAAGTTGTTGAATCGCAACCAAATATCCGGATTCTGAATTATCACAGAATCCATATGCGATACCCGAACGACCCGCTCTAGCAGTTCTTCCAATACGATGTACGTAACTCTCGGGTTCATTGGGTAAATCATAATTGAATACATGGGTAATTCCATCAACATCTATTCCGCGACTTGCAATATCAGTTGCGACTAAAATCGCAACATTACCATTCTTGAATCCAGCCAATGCCTTTGTTCTAGCACCTTGACTTTTATTTCCATGAATTGCTGCTGCATTGATTCCACTTTGATCAAGTTGCTTTACTAGTCGATTAGCACCATGTTTAGTTCTAGTAAATACAATACCGCGCTGGACTTTTTCCTCTTTGATAATTTGAACCAATAATCTTCTTTTATCGGCCTTACGTACAAATAGAATCTTTTGCTTAATTCGGTCTACAGTGACTTCTTTTGGGCTGACATCAATCATTACTGCATCATTGAGAAAAGATCCAGCCAAATCAGCAATTGATTTCGGCATGGTTGCACTGAAAAGAAGATTCTGACGTTTTTTCGGTAGTAATTTTAGAACCTTCTTAATATCCCTGATAAAGCCCATATCCAACATTCTATCCGCCTCATCCAAAACAAAAAATTCAACCTTTCGAATATCGATATGGCCTTGATTAATTAGGTCAAGTAAACGCCCAGGGGTTGCAACTAAAACATCTAGACCTTTGTTAAGAGCCCTTACCTGTGGATTTTGATTGACTCCTCCAAATATGACCTTATGTCTTATGTCAAGGTGTTCACTATATGCCGAAAATCGTTCATCGATTTGAGCTGCTAATTCACGGGTAGGTGAAAGGATAAGTGCCCTAATGTATCTCTGACCCTGCGGTCTTGAACGACTCATTACTTGTAATACAGGTAATGCAAATGCTGCAGTTTTACCAGTTCCTGTCTGTGCAACACCAAGAACATCCTTACCAGCAAGTAGTGGAGGTATAGCCTGTAACTGAACAGGAGTAGGGGTTGTATATCCTTCCGCTTCCACAGCACGTAGAAGTTCATCTGAAAGCCCAAGTGATTCAAAATTAGTCATTGTATTTTCTCCGATTGGAATTGAGCATAGATAACATACTTAATGTCCAGAACGTAAGACTGTCCTCCTACTTGCCTTAAACAAGATGGGTGGTTTTAACTGCAAACCTAAGCATTCTTGTTCTATTGCCATTTAGCGGAATCCGCTCATTAGAAACGAGTTTTATTCATCTTTATTCTAAGAACCTTCGACAAAAATCAAGTTTACTAAAAACTGGAAAATCAAAAACCAAATAAATATCAGAGCTAAAATTGCTATACCATTTGGATCACTGCCCGTAATTATTCCATAAAGGACAATTAAGACACCCAGTCCAATGAGGAAGAAGATACGATATAAAATCTGAATGCTAATCCTTGCTTTGGCTGACATAACCTTCCATCCACTAAAGCCAAACCATCTCGAAATGAAACTACGATTATCTTCCATACATTATCCGATATCAACCTCACATAAATCAATTTATCAATCAATTCACTTCAACCACCTATAATTGACCTGAAGTGGCGGGCGATGCAGGATTAACACTAAGCAAATCTAATCATTATAGTGAGAATCCTTTCGACCACCTATAATTGACCTGAAGTGGCGGGCGATGCAGGATTAACACTAAGCAAATCTAATCATTATAGTGAGAATCCTTTCGACCACCTATAATTGACCTGAAGTGGCGGGCGATGCAGGATTCGAACCCACGTCTCTGGCTCCGAAGGCCAGAAGGATATCCAGACTACCCTAATCGCCCGTGACCTGCCCACAAGTCTCCCCTTCTTGAAGAAGTTGGCTAGTTATAAAAAGCGACTTAATTATTTCAAATCTACCTAGTCATTGAATAAGTAATACGACATAGCAGGTTCATGGGTCGTTCTTTACCATGCATTCCAAAAAGTTGTTCTGCGTGCTGTCGAGAGACTACAATGCCACTCACTAAATCCGAAGCATCGCGGTTGGTTAGACGAACTGGAATGAAGTTAGAACAATTCACTTGGTCTAATAATGGAATATTGACCTTGCTTAATAATGAAACAACCAAGGCTTGTGTATTTTTATTGACAAACTCCTCTGATAAAAATGCTGAAGGTCTGTGTTCCGTATATGATATTAGGCCGAAGGGTTGCTCAACATATCCATTCGTACTTAACCAGAAGGATGAGGCGATTCTAGATGTTGGTTGCCCACATAGGGATAGTTTCACAGAACCTACTGAAGAAGATGCTGTGACCCTTCTAAATCTTGAGGAACGATTGATGCGTGGAGGATAAGTCTGTTCAAACTGGAATGTACATGTTCAACCCATCGACCTTCAGTTTTCCAACCACTTTGAATTAACATTTCACTGAAATCATTCCATTGACCATGAAGTAGTTCAACATCTTGCATCTCATCCAATGACTCCGATTTCAGTATCTTAATTGGATGAATTGGTAAAATTAATACCATTTTTGCATCTCTAGTTGCGATATCATGGAAACTCAATAGGGTGTTTTTAATTAATTCGGTATGAGACAAAGAACCATGAGAATTCCTGCCATATGGAGGATCTAATACCAAACCTGAAACTCTTTGATGCCACTTAGTGGGTATTGACTTAGAGAGGTTAGTTGCATCACCTTGGAGAATTTCAATAGTTGATTCTAATTTCAAATCTCCCAAAGACCAATCAACATTTATTTTAGCTCCCTTGACCATTTCCAAATCAAGGTCTAAAGCAATTACATTACGGCCCATTGTGGCAGCCTCTATTGCAAATCCACCAGTGCCAGTCATAGGATCTAATATCGCTTCCATCGAGCGCGGTTTGGAAACTAGATTTACTGCAAGCCTAGCCAACCTTGGGTCTAGGCTTATTGGTTTGAAAAAAGGTCTTTCAGTTGCTTTACGTGCAGTTGTACCATCAGAATCAGTACCATAGCCAACCATCCATCCACAGACTACTTTTTGTGATAGACCATCTAGAACTAATCCAATTTTATGATCTGGATTCTGTAAATTAATAGAGAAACCTAACCTAGTTGCAATGCCTCCGATCAATCCTGCCACTTCACTAGCACTAAAGCCATTGATACGCCCTTCTTGACGCCATGAGAAAACTCCTATACTGCCTTTCTTTCCACAATTTTCTAATAACTTAGAAACTTCTAGTAGAAAGTTTTGCTTTGTAATTTCTTTACCATCCCAATCCATTGTTATAAAATCTAATAATATTGCTTGAGTTCCACTGGAGTACTCCATGGCCTCAATGGCTTGTTTTATGGCAAGTTCTCCCGAAATATATACCAATCGAGGTGATGAAAGGTTGCCAATTTCATTATCTGGCAATAGGGCAGATAACTCTGCTTTGGCAAGAGCTGGATGCCAGCCTCGCAAACATGCAATATGACCCGCCATAGATATGGCTTGTATCTCCCCTTCTTGACCAATTCGGCAATTAAGTCAATGCCAATATACACATACCGTCAACCCTAGTGTCTTGTATGGGCTGTAATTTGCGAGACTTAGCAACGCCGCAAGACATCGAATTAGAGCAACTTTCAGGTATGAGAGTTGGAGTCGATGCCTTCCTGACAGCCTTTCAATTTCTAACTACGATTAGAGATAGGTCGCCACAAGGAGATGGTGGTCCACTAAAGTCACAGAACGGCAAGGTTGTGTCTCATTTAATGGGTTTTCTAAATCGTACCACAATGCTACTTTCAAAAGGAATCAAACCGGTTTTCATATTTGATGGCGAATCTCCTGAACTAAAAGCCGGTGAATTAGCAGCTCGAAGAAAGCGAAGAGTGGAAGCGGAACGTATACACAAAGAAGCGCTTGCAGTTGGGGATTTTGCATTAGCTCAGAAAATGGGACAACGAATCATGCATTACTCTCCTGAGATGGTAGCAGAGACGAAAACACTTCTAGATTTACTCGGAGTTCCTTGGGTTGATGCTAAGGCAGAAGGTGAAGGTCAAGCAGCAGTGATGGCTGCATTAGGTCAACTCGATGCCGTCGCTACTCAAGATTGGGATGCTTTGCTTTATGGCACTCCAATTTTGATTCGAAATATGATGACTGATGGAAATAAACAACACGGAAGAGTTGTACATGCTCAGAGAATCGAATTGGATGGATTATTGAAGGAGCATGAACTTAGTAGGCAACAATTAGTCGATTTAGCAATCATGATCGGAACCGACTTCCATCCCGGAATAAGAGGCATAGGTCCAAAAACCGGTCTAAAATTAATAAAACTACATGGTAATATTGAGGAAATATGCGCAGTCAAAGAAAAAGAAGTACCTGAACGTTTAGATGAGATAAGAGAGATTTTTATCAATCACCCTGCTAATAAAGTTGATCAAAAATCACTTGAGTTAGGGACTATAGATATTGCAGGATTGAAAAAGTTCCTTCAAGTAGAACGCCAATTTAGTGAAAGAAGAATGGATAATGCTCTAGATAAGTTACGAGAAGTAGGCCTTATACGAGAAGGTGGACAAACCTCTTTGTTTTCATTCTAAGGTTCGACAAACTTCAATGGGCTTCCAATTACTGTTACACCCTCATGCTGCTGCACTAAGTCTCTAGCAATAGATTGAGGATCATTTAATGCTTCACTAATTGTATTGACAGGAGAGCATGGTATTCCTTCTAGTAAAACTTCTAAATCCTTCCTTAATTTCGAACTTAAAATTTCAGAGATACAAAGTTCGACCTCATCTCTATCCTTGATTCTGCCAGCATTTACTGCCCATTCTGGTTTTGAATCTATTTTTAATAACTCTACTAATTTTTCCCATTGTCTATCAGATCCTACACCGATTACAAACCATCCATCTTTTGCCTGGAAAGCACTATATGGCACTAGGTTTGGATGTCGAGAACCCATTCTTGAAGGATCTTTTCCACTTACTAGAACATTATGTGCTTGATTGACTAAGGAAGCAATAGCACAATCCCAAAGAGAGATATCTATATGTTTTGATTCCCCAGTTTTCATTTTATGAAATAGTGCAGCTAATATCGCATTCGAAGCATTAAGTCCAGTAATGACATCAATCCAAGCCACTCCAACCTTGGCGGGTGAACCTTCCGCCTCCCCCGTTATACTCATAATTCCAGAACGGGCTTGTAATGCAATATCATAGCCAGGTTCATCTCTTCTTGGTCCATTTGAACCATATGCGGAAATCGAGCATACGATCAGGTCTTTTGGTAATTCACCAAGTAATCGATTTAGTGTACCTGGACGGAAATTCTCTACCAATACATCAGCATCAGCAATCAGTTTAAGCAATTCACTAGAATTTTTCTTAATGTCGATATTGATAATCTTCTTACCCCGGTTACATGATAGAAAATAGGCAGCGACTTCTTTGCCATCAAACCCTTTGGCAAAAGGTGGTCCCCACTTACGAGTATCATCACCCCATGGTGCTTCAACTTTGATAACTTCAGCACCAAGGTCGAATAAGATTTGAGTTGCATAAGGGCCTGCTAGAACTCTTGACAAATCAATGATTTTGATACCATCGAGTATTCCGCTCATGTCTTGGGCATTTGGTTCATTGTGTTGAATTAAACCGTGTAAAATCAATTTAGATGGTAAACTAGGTGGTCGGTATCAGTGTTGAATTTAGACCAATCATCATCAAGATAAATAGGGGTATCATCTGTAATAATTACCCAGGATATATTATTCTCACTCAATACCGATGACCAATTTATACTTTCATCTGCCCAAAAGCCAGTAATGTTTCGATCATGGTTAGGATCAATCGTGATTTGAAGCGTGTATAATCGATGCATTGCCAATGGAGCATCAGCAATATAGAGAATGTTTTCACCGTCTACAATATCTTCATTTATTTCTTGTCCTAATTCTTCAATTCCTCGGTCTATCGTTAGGATATAGCAATTAATAATCAACATCAATGTAATTACTAAGGCTATCAATATTTTATTTTTATTATTGATGACCTTTAGAGCAGGTTCTTTTTGCTTGGCCATTTGTGACCACCATAACGGTACAATAAGTACGGTGACATAACGATAAATATATCTAAAACGTTGTTGAACAATCTCTCTTGTCGAATCCAATGTTTTCATTTCTACCAAAAATAGCATCACAATATAGCCACATAATACAGCTAAAACAATTTGAGAAAGAAGTTGTAGGAAATTAGATTCGAAATTTGATTGCCTAGAATCCGCTGCAAAGAGTAGTCCACCAATATAGAGATAAATCACTCCAGCAATAAGAATGGTAATTGGAAGTATTTGAATAACCTCGATAGGAATCTCATCTAGTCGAAGCCATACTAGAACGCATGTAGCAACCGTAGTAAGCGCAATAAGAATTGGTATCTTTAGAGGTTTTAGTGAAGGCCTGTAAAATTCGAGAGATAGAATTGGTAAGTATAAATAAATTGCATACTTAGGGGGCAGTCCTTTGATTGAAAGAATCATCGCTAATGCAAGTAAACAAGTTAGATGCCAAAATTTCTGATTCTCTCTACGCAGAATTTTGATTATAGAATAAATGATAATAGTTGCTAGCATTATTACAATACTTTCCTGATACATCCGGCCATTGGATCTTAGTAGTGGAGAGTATATCGATAGTAAAGCGGTTAATGTTAGGGCATTATCAGGACCCCAAAGTGACTTGGTTGAGATGTATGCAACTGCCAATGCCGATAGACCCAATACTAGTCCAAAAGCATGAAGACTGAACAAAGAGACTCCAAATATCCTAAACCATACTTCAAGAATACTATGCCAAACAAACCATTTATCATCGGCAGGAATTTCCTCTGCAACTGATTGATTAGCACCATCAACTCTTAATTTGCCCCAATCAAGACTTGCTTCACCATCAGCAATCTCATCACTGACATAGGTTGCATGCACATGAGCATCCAAACCAATTGGCATCAATAGCGATGCTAATATTTGAAATAACAATCCAAGAAAGAGAATTGAAAGCCAGAATCGTTTCTCTTGCACAATCGGTTGTCGAGACACTTACCTTTGAGCATTGTTCAAGATTTCAATAGAATAATCCTGTTATTCAAGACCTTGCTTTCGCTCAATCCCTTAGATAACTAAGTCAATTGACCTATTCAGTTCTTGTCGGACTGAACTTTAATACGGATGTCCTGGGCAGTAGCTTTGCAATCTTGCATAGCCTTTCGTACACGTGTACCTGCAGCAGAGTTTCCCTTGTCGTGCTTTACAGCATCAGCAAGAGCAGCGTTTAAATCATCAATCATTCCTTGTACCATGGCTTCAACAGACATAGACGCCCCCGAGTGAAATCGGTCTTTATGTCTTGTGCCGACATGGACGTTTCTAAGATAGGTTTGATAACTACCATAGTATTGCGTTTTTAGCCTTAAAACAAAGAAAAAGCCAACTTTTCCTCTTAATTTTCTAAAATTAAAATTTAGAAGGGTTTGAAAGCCGAGCACATTAGGAGTTACATGAGGGAGTTATTGTGGGCTTTGAGTCTGGCAGCGTTTTACCTGACCCCGACCCTATTGTTACGCAAGAGTGGATTGATTCCATTCTCGCGGTACAAGGCCTTCAAGGAAATGATGAAGCAAAGCGACTTCTGTTGGCTACAATCGGTGCAGCAAAGTCTGCAGGGGTAAACATTGATGTCATCAATACTCCTTATCTAAATACGATTTCCCCTAGTGACCAAGGAACTTATCCTGGTGATTTAGAAATGGAAAACCGTCTACATGGCATCATAAGATGGAATGCTATGATGATGGTTACTCGATCAAATAAGTTCTTTGAAGGAATAGGAGGTCATATTTCGACATATGCTTCAACTTCGCATGCATGGGAGATGTGCTTCAACCATTTCTTTAGAGGAAAAGATGGTGATGGTTCAGGTGATCACATTTACTGGCAAGGCCACGCTTCACCAGGAATATATGCGAGAGCTTGGCTTGAAGGAAGGCTTACTGAAGATCAAATCAATATGTTTCGTCAAGAGACAGGGGGAAAGGGACTTTCCTCATACCCCCATCCAAGATTAATGCCAGACTTTTGGGAGTTTCCTAGTGTTAGTATGGGTCTTGGTGGAATGACTGCAATTCATCAAGCTAGATTTAATCGCTATCTTGAATCCCGTGGATTATGTTCTACTTCTGCATCAAAAGTATGGTACACTATGGGAGATGGTGAATCTGATGAACCAGAATCACTTTCTCAATTATCACTAGCAGCCAGAGAAGGATTGGATAATATCATTATGACGATGAATTGTAATCTACAGAGATTAGACGGCCCAGTTAGAGGAAACTCAAAGATAGTTCAAGAATTAGAAGGACGCTTTAGAGGTGCTGGATGGAATGTAATCAAAGTACTATGGGGAAGTAGTTGGGATGATTTATTTTCTCGAGACTTACAAGGGCTATTAGCGGCGCGATTGAATTCACTGGTAGATGGCGATGAGCAACGCATAATGACTGCAGATGGCGCTGTAATTCGCAAAGACTTGTTTAATTCAGCAGAACTTTCAGCATTGGTTTCGGATTATACTGACCAACAACTCGAGGCATTATGTAAGGATGTAGGAGGACACGACTTCATAAAATTACATACAGCCTATGCCCAAGCAGCAGCTCATAAAGGTCAACCAACAGCAGTTCTTATTCGCACCATCAAGGGATATGGCCTAGGACCTGCCTTTGAAGGAAGAAATACAACTCATCAGAAAAAGAAAGTAGATATGGAAAGTATGAAGTTCATGCGTGATGATTTGAAATTAAACTTTACCGATGAGGATTTAGAGAATTATCCATTTGTTAAACCAGAGAACATTCCAGATGTTGTAAAATACGCCAAGTCTAGAAGAAAAGCGCTTGATGGAGCAGTACCTGAGCGACGCTCGCCACCATCTAATCTAGAACTTCCAGATCAAAGCATATACTCTGATTTTGATGAAGGAACCAAAGGAAAAATGCAAGTTTCAACAACTATGGCATTTGTCAGAATACTTAGGTCGATAATGAAATCAGAACAAATAGGACCTAGAATAGTACCAATTATTCCGGATGAAGGAAGGACTTTTGGTATGGATCCACTATTTGCAGAATTTGGAATTTATCATCCTGAAGGCCAACTATACACACCAGTCGATCATAAAGTGATTATGAAATACAAGGAATCACAAGCTGGGCAATTATTTGAAGAAGGTATCAATGAAGCAGGTGCAACATCAACATTTATTGCATCTGCAACCTCATATTCAACCCATGCATGTCCAACAATTCCGTTCTATACCTTCTATTCTATGTTTGGTTTCCAAAGAGTTGCTGATTTGATTTGGTCTGCAGCCGATCAGCGAGCAAGAGGATTCCTCATGGGGGCAACTTCTGGGCGGACAACTTTGAATGGTGAAGGATTACAACACCAAGATGGACATTCTTTGTTGATGGCTCATACCAATCCATCTGTTAGAGCATGGGACCCCTCATTTGCCTATGAACTTGCGACAATCATTCAACATGGAATAAAAGAGATGTATCATGAAGACAAGGATGTCATGTATTATATTGCGATATATAATGAAAATTATCCAATGCCTGCTAAACCAAAGAATGTAGATGAAGGCATTATTCGTGGATTATACAGATTACGTGCTGCCCCTAAGGGTGATGGGCCAATTATTAGGTTGATTGGCTCTGGTCCAATCATGTTACAAGTTCTTGATGCTGTTGAAAAGTTAGAAGAGTTCGGCGTTCGCAGTGAGATATGGTCTGCAACCTCTTACGGAGAATTGCGTAGAGATGGATTGGAATGTGAAAGGTGGAATAGACTTCATCCAAACCACTCGAAAAAAGTACCCTGGGTTGAAGAAATGCTTGGTTCAAGTAAAGATGCAATAATTGCAGTATCGGATAATATGGCAGCAGTCCCTGATATGGTACGTCAATGGATGCCTGAAAATTATACTGTTCTAGGGACTGATGGTTTTGGACGTTCAGATACTAGAGAGTCATTGAGAAGGTTCTTTGAAATTGACGGTGAAGCAATTGTTTTAGCAGCATTATCTAGTTTGGTTCGCAATCAAATAATCGATGGTAAGCTATATGATAAAGCGGTAAAGAAATTTGGTATTGATGTCGAGCGTACAGATATTACTGATATCTAATAATCGGCTAATCAATAATCTCTAACCCTAGCGTATTGTATGACGCTAGTAGTTGATCTTTCTTGAGTATCCTTCAGGCCTATCGATATGGCGGGCTGCATTAGGGAATTTTTCACCCCAAGGCCTAGTGGCAGACCTGAACATAAATTTCATTATTGATAAATATCCTTTTATCATTCGACCCGCGAATTTGAATCCCCGACTAATAGTTCGTAAAGGATGGCGGATTACTCCCCAAACAGAACGTAGAGGATGGCTCAAGAATCGTAAGGGATTTTCTACACCTTCAAATGGATACTTGAGTTGCTCGGCCATAGTCATTGGAACTATTTCATCAACACCATATATCTTGGGCCTTCTATTTCCTTTAGGCATAAAGTAAGTGCCAAACAACATATCCCATAGAGGCAAGAATGTTGAATAGTTCGACCATATTGCATCTTCCTCATTTGAGTGGTGCCAGTGATGGAATTCCGGTGTCATAATGAAGCGGTCAAATATCTTGAATCGGAAGCGAACATTAGCATGCAAGAATAATCCAAATACGATTTGGAAAATTGCAAGGAACCCAATTTGCTCAGTTTCGAAACCTGCTGCGAAAAGAAAGACTATTGCAGGTACAATCAATGTTCCATCGAACGGATGACCCCTAAAACCAGAAACCCAATCCATATGTTCGGTGGAGTGATGAATGGAATGGAATTTCCACAGTATTGGAACTTCGTGGTAGAATCTGTGAGCCCAATAGGTTGTCATATCGAATAATAGAATGCCTGCGATCAATTTGTATGGACTAGGAATCATGGCCACATAGGGTGCAATCAACAATCCTGGAATCCATGCCAAAGAGACGACTCCAACAAAAATACCAACGGCAAGCGCAAGAATATTGAGAAATGGTGCAGCCATGGCATAACCGATATCCAAATCTAAATGTGGTCGTTTGAATCCTTGATGTTTTTGACGAGGAAATAGTCTTTCAAACGGGACGACAATAATGAATAAGAAAATTACAATAGTGGCTCCTTCAAGTGAAATGAAAAGACCTGAACCAATAATAATCACCGCCAATAAACGCAAGAATATGGCTTTTTTCCAACCACCAACTGGCGGTAACTTTGGTGCGGAGGGGACTTCTGCAAATTGCTCTGTCTTCAAAACCCACTCAATAGATTCATCTTGAGGTAATTGAGGGACAACCGTAGTAGTATCAATAGGGGCATCAGCGTTCACACCCTCCATATTAGAGACTTACAGCGTTACCCTTTGAATCTTTTTGCACTCATTGACAATCAATATAACCTACTAATGTTTGAAATGACCATGGAAGCAGTTGTTAGTTTAATCATAGGAATATTTTGCATAGCCTATGGGGCTTATTGCATGCTGAATAGCGGCACACATCACCGTGGAAAAGGTTGGTTTTCAAGAGTTCATTACAGAACAAATCCATTCCGATTGGATTGATTCTACGAAGTTTATTGAATCGGTTTTGAACCTCTCGATGTATAGGTGAAATGGAATAGATATGTTTATCATGTAAAATTTTGTAGTACAATCATGCAGCGTGGACCCCCACCCCGATCACACCCCGAATTTACCACCCCGGATGAGTATGCACAATCGATTCCTGCTCCACCACCAGAACAATCGTATGTTGCTCCAACACCAGCACAATCGTATTCTCCTCCACCACCAACACAATCGTATGCTCCTCCACCACCAACATTTCAAATCGATCCATCATCGAAGGGAGATTTATTCCCAGGTAGCGGAAAAAGTAAAAATAGGGCTGGATTAAAAATGGGAATAGGAATCTTTCTCGGAATAATCCTCGTTAGCTCCGGAGCGGGTGCGGGGGGATATTTCTTCGGAAAATCAGCAGGAATCACTGATGCTTCGGGAGGGGCGCCTGATGAAGCTTACACTGGCAAATGGTTCATCGCTTCCTGCTATGAGTCATGGGAAGGTGAAAGTTCGTGTTCATATGATGCTTTTTGGCTAAAGGAAAATGGTGACATTACCATTTGGTCAACACCAATGTTTGAATGCAGCGATGGCTTGCATATTCATGGCTCTGGCGTTGAGGATGGATACAATGATTGCATTGATGGAACGGATGAAGGAACCTCAAAGGCCCAAACCTTCAACACTGATTCTGCTTGGGTCTCCACAAAGGGATTAAAAATGCAAGACTACAATGCTTTGAGCTATGATGATTATTATTACAATAACTACGGTTGGGGAATAAACGACGAAGGTTCTTTTTGCATGAGCATGAATTATTTCAAAGGTTCAGACAACGCTAAAGCGATTCAAATCCAGTGCCAAGAGGTTTGGTTAAATTCTAATGCACTATGGCATAAGTACGAACTGCTCGATAATGATATAGATCCGGTTGGGTATGAGGCCAATGATTGCGCAGTCATCATACGTATGGATCGAGCGAGTGGTCCACCTGAGAGTGACAATCAGGCATGGGATGATTTGTTCTCTCTCGAGGTATCGGAAGCCATGTCTTCAAAGCCAAGTGCTTGCTCTGACACCACTTATCAAGACCTGACTGAAGGGTTCAATAACCCTAATCCAAATTCAAATGATTGGTAATTGCAACTGATTTATTAATTATTGATAGGAATATTTCAAACACAAGGGGCTGTGCTCAAAACCAATGTGTTCAATATTAGTGCTACTTGTTGAATGCTGTACTGGAAGACCTGCAAGTTCCGTTCGACAATATACCTTCGAGGGTAGGCAATGAAATATCTACTGCTAACCCTTTGATCAACACTTAGCTTTGAAGACTGGCTTCCAATCCTATACTCGACATACATTTCATGCGTTGATCTCCTCTCATTATTGATGTAGAGTCCAATTTGAAAATGAACCCGCAATCCTCCAGTATTTTTTACCATGGAAATCAAGCCACTCATAACCAGCTCCATCTGGAATTCCAGTCATTGATGGCATTGGCCCAAATCCGCCGCCCATTGACAGCTGTTGGATTGGCGCAACTGGCGGTGGTGGTGCAGCCATCATTCCTGGTATTGGTGCGATCGGTAACGGTTGTGGATCATCCCATTGCTGCATCGAAGGCATTTCTTGATCAAATGAAATATCATCTTCACCCGGTCGACGTATGACAAGCATGGATACGATGACGATTAGAACTATCAAGCCAATCACAGAACCAATC
>Ga0209709_10001899_pt1 | contig 18766 bp, 10 predicted proteins | sample ArcticOcean_MG_C_2_FD_187435 | JGI IMG/M metagenome (GOLD analysis project Ga0209709, IMG submission 187435) | Marine microbial communities from western Arctic Ocean - ArcticOcean_MG_CB4_136 (SPAdes) (version 2) | ecosystem: Environmental > Aquatic > Marine > Oceanic | place: Arctic Ocean... | reverse complement strand
GAGAGGGGACTGGGTGCTGCAATAGAATGCCATGGCAGTTTGGGTTGGCATTGAGCACGTGAATTTTTTGCAGCAGCTCTTCAGTACTGGTGTCTTCACCCATTTGTATCTTTGTACTGTCCATGCCGATGCGCTTGCAGGCATTTTGCTTCATTTTTACATAGGTGGCTGAGGCTGGGTCGCCGCCGACAAGAATAGTCGCCAAAATAGGAGCTTGACCACCATTTTTAGCGATTAATACAGCAACGCGATCACGCAGTTCTGCTTCGGTTGTTGCGGAAAGAGACTTGCCATCGAGAACCAATGCGGTCATGTGAATACCTGTCAAAATTTAGCCGTGAATTAATGCCGCTAAGATAGGCAAGGGCGAAAGGTAACGCAACCTTTTTTAGCCCTTTAAATAATAAAAAGGGGAGTTAATGACCTTAAGAAATGCTAGTGCTGCTGCACGTATTTGGGGCGGGATTTTACCTGGGGTTATGTGACACCGCAGCAAGGTTTAGAAATAAGTGTCAAAGTACAGGGTGGCGCCCGACGTAGATTGATCGTAAAACAAGCTCTATCGATGGGTATGTCAGTAGGCGTTGCGAAGACATTTGTACACGTTGACACCCGGCAAACGACACCCGTTTTATGGTGTTATTAAAGGCTAATAATAGATCAATGTGAGGTAAAACTGGGTGTATTAAACCCCTAGTAAATAACGTCTTTTTAAGCCAATACGAATATGCATACCGGTCAAACACCGGTCATATGGGCTATTTTAGACTCTAGTCTTACCTAACCCATTGATTTTAATAGCAAATAATGGGGTGGACGACGGGGATTGAACCCGCGACCACCGGAATCACAATCCGGGGCTCTACCAACTGAGCTACGCCCACCATTAAATCGCTGACTATTGACACTCCCAAAGCACTTGAGGGAGGAAACTTGGTCCGCCCACCAGGACTTGAACCTGGAACCTTCCGCTTAGAAGGCGGATGCTCTATCCAGTTGAGCTATGGGCGGCATAGCTTTACAACCACAAAGTGGTCGGGGATGAGGGATTCGAACCCCCGACATCCTGCTCCCAAAGCAGGCGCGCTACCAGACTGCGCTAATCCCCGAATGTCTTACCACGCGGTCTCTTTCGAGAGCGCGCATAATACTGACGATGCCGGTTTTCGTCAATGCGAAATCATACCTTCGAGCAAATTAGCCGTTACAGTTACATAATCCTTTGGGGCCGGCCTTTCATATTAGCCTCACAGGTATTTTTCGCGCAAATAGAGGCGATCATAGGGGCACTCATTACCTCAGGGCTTCTTATTAAGCGCCTGTTCAAATAATGCCGCCATACTCCCTTTTACCGGCTGTTTCGTGACCTTGGTGGCTGCCTGCTTAGTTTGGGGGGATCGTTTTTTACCAGTTTCGGCTGCCCTGCTCGATCCGTCCTGTGACTTTGAGGAAACCTCATCATCAGTGCGCATACTAAGGGCGATACGCTTGCGATCATTGTCTACTTCGACCACTTTGACAGTGACTATGTCGCCGGTTTTTACGACTTCATGGGGGTCTTTGATAAATTTGTTGGCCAGCGCGGAGATATGGATCAAGCCATCTTGGTAGACACCAATGTCTATGAAAGCGCCAAAGTTGGTCACGTTGGTGACTGCACCCTCAAGAAGCATGCCCGGCTGTAAATCCTTAATAGTCTCTACGCCTTCTTTAAACGTAGCCGTTTTGAATTCCGGGCGGGGATCACGGCCGGGCTTGTCCAGTTCCGCCAAAATGTCGCGAATGGTTGGGAGGCCGAAGCGCTTATCCACATAGTTGGCTGGATCAAGCTGACGCAGCAGCTTGCTGTCGCCAACGAGTGATTGCTGGGCGGTATTTTTATCACGTGCCATGCGTTCCACCAGTGAGTAAGTTTCTGGATGCACGGCTGAGCTATCCAAAGGGTTGTCGCCATTGGCTATACGCAAAAAACCTGCGGCCTGTTCAAAGGTGCGCTGGCCAAAGCGGGGTACCAGTTTGAGTTCTTCACGGTTTTTAAAGGGACCTTTTTGATCACGGTGCTCTACAATATTGTCGGCAATCGTCTGATTGAGTCCCGAGACGCGGCGGAGCAGAGCCGACGAGGCTGTGTTTACCTCAACGCCCACGGCATTCACGCAGTCTTCAATCACCGAGTCAAGACTTTTTGCCAGCTGCACCTGACTGACGTCGTGCTGGTATTGTCCCACACCGATGGATTTAGGGTCGATTTTGACCAGTTCCGCTAAAGGGTCTTGCAGGCGTCGAGCTATGGACACTGCACCTCTTATGGTAACGTCAAGATTGGGAAATTCTTTCGCTGCGAATTCTGAAGCTGAGTAAATTGAGGCGCCTGCTTCATTGACCATTACAGCTTGAATATTCAGCTGTGTGTTGCTCTTTAGCATTGCCTGCACAAAGGCTTCGGTCTCGCGACTGGCGGTGCCATTGCCTATGGCGATTAACTCCACGCCATGTTTTTCGCAGAGCTTTATAAGGATGGCTTCGGACTCGGCGATGCGTTTGTGTGGCATGGTGGGAAAGATGGCCGTGTGATCGAGCACTTTCCCCGTGCTATCGACGACGGCCACTTTACAGCCTGAACGCAAACCGGGGTCTAGGGCTAGGGTAGCCTTTTGTCCAGCTGGCGCGGCAAGCATTAGATCTTTGAGGTTTATAGAGAACACCATGATCGCTTCCAGATCAGCACGTTCACGAAGATCTGCAAGCAGATCGTTCTCTAAATGGGTATGCAATTTGATACGCCAGGTCCAGCGAACCACTTCAGCGAGCCAGTTATCGGCAGGGCGACCGAGTTGCTTAATGGCAACATGGCGCGCGACCATTGTCTCGCAAGGATGTCCCTCTATAGCCTCTGTGGTTATATCAACCTTGATGCTGACAAAGCCTTCGCGGCGTGCGCGGAACATGGCGAGAGCCCGATGCGATGGAGCGGTTTTGAGCGCCTCACTGTGCTCGAAGTAGTCTTTAAACTTAGCCGCTTGCTGCGCCTTTCCGGCTTCTGTATCTTTGCCTGCAATCAGTCTGCTGCTGATCTGTGCTTCGGCCGACATAAAGTGCCGTAGATTCCCGATCAGTTCGGCATCTTCGCTAAAGCGCTCCATAAGTATATATTTGGCGCCATCGAGAGCGGCTTTGGCATCGGCAATGCCTTTTGCTACACCTATATACTCTCCGGCGGCCAGTTCTGGATCTTCATTGGGGTCGCCATAAAGAAGATCTGCCAGTGGTTCTAAGCCCGCTTCAATTGCTATCTGGCCTTTGGTGCGGCGTTTGACCTTGAAAGGCAGGTAGAGATCTTCAAGCCGTGTTTTTGTCTCGGCCTGATTAATGGCTAGGATCAACTGTGGAGTCAGTTTTCCCTGTTCTTCAATGCTACTCAGTATGCTTTTACGTCTGTCTTCAAGTTCACGCAGATAATTCAGACGCTCTTGAAGATTGCGCATCTGGGTATCATCCAGGCCGCCCGTTACCTCCTTGCGATAGCGTGAGATAAAGGGTACGGTCGCCCCTTCATCGAGCAGAGCGACTGAGGCTGCAACCTGTGTCTCGTTGACGTTGAGTTCGTTCGCAATACGACTGGCAATGGATTGCATGCAGACCCTGTTGAGTGATTGATATTTCGTTAGGCTCCAATTATGGCCCTTGCACCCGGCGCTGGGTAGACTTGTAATTACAATCGAATTATGAACGGCTATATATGCCACCAAAGAGGTCGAATAAACTGCATTGTTCACTGTGCTATAGCGATAAAATTGATGGCTACCATCGCGATCAGAGGCGTCACTATTTGCAGTGTGGTGTCTGCGGGCTCGTGTTTGTGCCGGAGCGTTATCATCTCAGTGCGGAGGCTGAAAAAACGGTCTATGACAGCCACCAAAATTCACCCCTAGATGATAGCTACCGTCGATTCTTGACTCGGTTGTCGGTGCCATTGTTAGAGCGATTGACACCACAGAGTAAGGGCCTAGATTTTGGCTCTGGGCCGGGCCCAACGCTGTCGGTCATGCTGGAAGATTTCGGTCACAGGGTGGCACTTTATGATCTTTACTACGCTGAAGATCCAGCGGTGCTCGAAGATCAGTATGACTTTATCACCTGTACTGAAGTGATTGAGCACATTGCGCGGCCGCGCTTGGTCTTGGAGAAATTGTGGGCGCTATTAAAGCCTGGTGGCTATTTGGCACTGATGACCAAGCAGGTGACCGATGAGGCGTCGTTTAGCCGGTGGCACTACAAGAATGACCTGACACATATCAGTTTTTTCTCGCGGCAGACCTTCGCGTACCTAGGCTCGATTTGGAGCGTTGAGCCGCTGTTTATCGGTGCTGATGTAATTATATTTCGCCGACCGACTGCCGCGCCTGAATAAAAGCATCAACCGAGCGGCTGACATCGCTTGCCGTAGTGACCCAAGAACAGACGCTGATACGAATGACTTTTTTACCCTGCCACATCGAACCACCCACCCAGCATTCACCTGACTGTTGAATGGCCGTCAGAACAGACTCTGTAATTTGGTCGTCCTTGCTGGGTGACACTATGACCTGATTGAAGACGACGTCGTTGAGGATGTCGAAGTGGTTGGCGCTCAGCTCGTCAGCGAATTGTACAGCACGTTCGTGGAGTCCATAAACCAATTCATCAACGCCAGTTCTGCCCAAATATTTAAGTGCGGCCCAAAGCTCAACGGCTCTGGCACGGCGTGACATGTCTGGGGTGTAGAGCATGCCGTCACGCTGTTCACTAAAGTTTAAATAGGCGCCAGATGCCTGCAGCGCCATTACCAGCGCGTCCTTGTCGCGGCACAGCAATATCCCGCTATCATAGGGCATGTTTAGTGTTTTGTGGCCATCAACAGACCATGAATGGGCCTTTTCCATGCCCCTAGCCAGATGTTTCAGGCGCTCGGTACCACCAGCCCAAAGACCAAAGGCACCATCTATATGGACCCAGGCATTGGCGACATTGGCGTTGTCACAGATTTCTTCCATCGGGTCAAACGCCCCCGAATTTACGTTGCCCGCCTGCAAGATAACAAGGCATCTGTCATCCAGCGTCGGCATTGCGCTGGGGATAATACGTCCCTGATCATCGCAGTCTACCCACTCGACATTGTCTGTACCAAAGCCGAGCAATGCGATGGCTTTAACCACTGCACCATGAGTTTGGCAGCCGGCGATAACGCGAATCGGTGGTGCGCCATTGTGACCCTGCTTATTGATGTCCCACTGCTGGCGCTGAGTGATCCGGTAGCGCGCTGCGGCTAGGCCACAAAATATTGCTGAAGAGGTGCCAGTGACAAAACCAGCAGCGGTCGATGGGTGTAAGTTAAATAGCTGCCTCAACCATTGCTCGCAGACGTCTTCCAGCTTGGATGTTATCGGTGACATGGCATTGAGCGCGGCGTTTTGATCCCAAAAATCGGTCAGCCATTTAGTCGCCAGTGTCACGGGGATAATGCCGCCATTAACAAAGCCAAAATAGCGACCACCCGTTTGTGCTACCGATGCTGGGGAGCCGAAGCGATGCAGCTTTTCAAGAATGGCTGAGCCATCCCCGGAGGTTTTAGGTAGTTCTTCGTCAAAATGCGCTAGGTCAGCGAGCGCCTGTTCCGTGGGAAATACGTTACGCGTTAATACATGATCGGCATAGTCAAAGGCATAATTTTGAGCCTGCTCAAATAATGTTTTGAGTTGCTGTTCACGCTGCATTTGCTCATGCAATGTCATAGTTTTACTTCCAAATAATGGTTATGGATACGCTCGGTCGCAGTAAATCATAGACTGGCCGGCTAACAAAGTTAGAATAGCGGCTAGATTTGGTAGAACTGACAACTTACGCCTAAATACTTTATTACTTACCATGGGATAGTACGCTATGTTTGAAGGAAAGACGCTCAGCCTTACAAGACTCGAAAATGATTACGCCGAAATTAAATTCGATAGCTATAGCGGCTCCGTTAATAAATTTGATAAGGAAACTTTGGGTGATCTTCGCCAGGCTGTGGACAGCCTAAAGCAGCAGCAAGGCATTAAAGGACTGCTGGTAACAAGCGGTAAATCTGTGTTTGTAGTGGGCGCAGATATCACTGAATTTAAAAATATGTTCTCTGCCAGCAAAGAGCAGTTTGTTGAGGCCGCCCAAGTGGTCAATGGTCTGTTCTCCGAGATTGAAGATTTACCGTATCCCTCAGTGGCCGTTATTAATGGGTTTGCATTGGGCGGTGGTTTTGAAATCTGTCTGGCCTGTGACTGTCGTGTCATTTCGTCTAAAGCAGCAGTTGGCTTACCCGAAACAGGTTTGGGAATTATTCCGGGTTGGGGTGGTACCGTGCGTCTTCCAAGACTCATCGGCTATACAGCCTCAGTAGATTGGATTGTCTCTGGCGGACAGCAAAAACCGGCAGCAGCGCAGCAGGCGGGTGCGGTCGATGTTATTGCCGAGCCTGAAGAGGTGCGCGCCGAATCGCTAAAAGTATTGCAGGAAATGGTTGATGGTACGCGGGATTACCAGGCTCGTCGCTTACAAAAAACCTCACCTTTAACACTTTCTGCTGCGGAAATTGAAGCGGTCTCGTCAAATTATCGTGCAGCGGTTGTAGGGAAATTGGGCAGTCATTACCCGGCGCAATTAAAAGCAATAGATCTCGTCACTGGTGCTGCGGGTTTAGGTCGTGATGAAGCGATTAAGAGCGAAAATTTAGCATTCTATGAGCTTTCACAAACCCCGCAGGCGCGCGCGCTGGTTGGTTTATTCCTCAGTGAGCAATATGTGGTCAAGCAGGCCAAAAATCGCGCCGTAGCGCACAAGCCATCCCCTATTAAGGTCGCTGGCGTTATCGGGGCCGGCATCATGGGGGGCGGTATTGCCTATCAGAATGCCATTAGAGGTTATCCGGTGGTGATGAAAGATATTGCCGATCCGGCACTGGACTTAGGTATTCAGGAAGCCAGCAAACTACTCGAGAAATCAGTAAAACGTGGCAAGCTGAGCAAAGAGGGTGCAGCTGAGATACTCGCCAAAATAACGCCAACCCTGGAAGATAGCGCCATTGCCGATTGCGATATGCTGGTTGAAGCCGTAGTTGAGCTAGAGTCTGTCAAGAAGCAAGTATTACCTGGTATTGAGTCACAGGTTTCAGCCACAGCAGTTATCACATCTAACACCTCAACTATCAGTATTAATCGTCTGGCAGAGTCCCTAGAGCGTCCAGAAAACTTCTGTGGCATGCATTTCTTTAATCCGGTGCACGCCATGAAACTGGTGGAGATTATTCGTGGCGAAAATACTTCAGATCAAACGATTGCAGCCGTCTGTAACTATGCGCTGGGTTTGGGCAAGAAGCCGATTGTAGTCAATGATTGTCCTGGCTTTTTGGTTAATCGGGTGCTGTTTGCCATGACCTTTGGTTTGGAAATTCTGTTAAAGGAAGGAGCTGATTTTCAGCAGGTCGATAAGGTTATGGAAGCCTGGGGTTTGCCTATGGGGCCGGCTTATTTAATGGATGTGATCGGCATTGACACCATTATTCACTGCTACAGCTCAATGATCGAGGGTCTGCCTGAGCGCTTTGTTAAGGGCGACCATTGGCCAACTGAAACTATTTTTAAAGCGGATCGCTTGGGTCAGAAGAATGGTCTTGGCTACTATAAATATGAGTTAAATGAAAAGGGCAAGCCAGCTAAGCTGGTTGATCCTGATGCTGTTGCGTTACTCGAATCAATCGCTGGCCCAGCCCATCAGGTGGATGCGAATGAAATCGTTGATCGCCTGCTGATTTCAATGGCCATGGAGATGGTGCGTTGCTTGGAGGAGGGCATTGTAGCGTCGCCAGAGGAGGCCGATATGGCGTTAATTTACGGTGTGGGATTCCCAGCATTTCATGGCGGCATCTGCCGCTGGATGGATGAGGTCGGTCTGCAGGAAATCTGTGATCGAGGCGACCGCTATGTATCTGTTAGTGAGCTGTATAGGCCTACTGATAAGTTGCGGGCAATGGCAGCTAATGGAGAAACTCTTTATTCGTAAGGTTGCGGAATCGGTGTTTAGGGACTTTGCGGCGCCCCTTGCATAAAAGGTCCATCGACACAGATTCGCTTGCCGTCTGGCGATGCACAGGCACCACAGATACCAACGCCACATTTGGTGAGGTAATCAATGGCACTGTGGATCTGATCGTCGCGACAGAAGTCTCGTTGGACTGCAGCGGCGGCATGCACCATGGGCGCTGGGCCGCAGTTATAAAAAACGAGCGTATCCAGCTCCGCCGGTGACATTTCTTGCAGCCGGCTGCGCAACAACTCGGTAACAACACCCTTATAGCCTTCGCTGCCGTCATCGGTGGCTACATGTACCTCGGCAATCTCTTTGCATTCATCTAGGTAATACAAGCGCTCTGCGGTGCGTGCGCCGGTAAACAGTTCGGCGTTACCAAAATCTCTAGCTAACTGATAAACCGCCGCCAATCCTGTACCTCCGGCCACGGCCATAATCTTGGCGCCTTCTGGTGGCTCTGCAGCAATACCATGAGGACCCCGTATATAGACCTCAGTGCCAACAGCCAAATCCATCAACCCATGGGTAAACACACCCACGTCGATGACGGCTAGCTGAAAGGGCGCATCGGACAAGGCAGAGAAGGGTTTCTCTCCCAGACCTGGGATCCAAAGAAAAACGAATTCCCCTGCCTGAATGTTAATTTTTCGGTCGAAGGTCAGAACACAGATGTCGTTGCAAATCCGATTATTCTCAACCAAGATCACCGGCTCGAAGTCCATATCAATGTCGTAGCGAATGTGCGCTTCGGCTTTGTTAGAATCAAATGAGATGTCGGATTCAAGCTGGCTGAAATAGCTTTCCATGTCGTCGGTGGTCATGCCTGTCAAGGCAGAGCCAACACCGACAATAGTTGCGCCAGCATTAAGAAACTCGCGCACATCGGCGGCACTGCTTACGCCACCACAGCCGATAATAGGCATCTCAGTGACAGCGGATATTTCACGCAGACACTTGAGAGCGATGGGCAGCACGCCTTTACCTGACATGCCGCCGGCACCGTTGCTTAACACCGGGTACCCATGTGATGAGGTGTATCCAGGCCCTACGGTATTGATTGCGCTGATGCCGTCGGCCCCACCTGCTATTGCTGCCAGTGCAATTTCGGCAATATTCGACGTGTTCGGTGTCAGTTTTGGAATCACGGGTATATCCACCACGGCTTTTACCGCTGCGGTCACTTCGCGAACCAACGCCGGATCCTGGCCCATAGCCATGCCATAGCCCTTGGCGTGAGGGCAGGAGAGATTAAGCTCTAGCCCATTAGCCACAGGCGCCATTATTTTGGCGACTTCGACAAACTCTTCTACGCTACCGCCAAAGATGGAAACCAGTAAAAAACGATCCTCTGGAATGCGCAACTTGGCCATTGCCTGAGCCGCTGCCTGGGCACCGGGATTGGTAAGGCCCACTGCGTTGACAAAGCAGCCGGGTGCATATTGGCTATAGACCGGTTCGCGATTGCCTGCGCGGACATCAGGGCCGACGCTTTTGGTCGTCAGCACGCCGACTTGGGGCATATGATCGAACACATACTGAATGATTGATGTGGCTGTAGTGACAACTCCAGAGGGAACTGTAAAGGGTCCGGAGAGGGTTTTACCGAGAAATTCTGTCTTCAAGATGGCTCGCTCAAAACTGGCTAATATGATGTTTGTACGGATCTCACAATTATACTGGTTTTAAATAATTAATCTGCCCCTCCGGTCGCGATGGCCCTAAATAAAGCCAGGTTAGAAAAATTACTGCTGGGTATATAGTCTGGCTCGTTGTAATGCGGGTTCGCGGCAAGTTTAACAATTACAGTGCGGGTCACAGGGTTGACATAGATATATTGTCCGTAAACACCCATGGCCATGTATTCACCGCTGCTAGAGCCGGGAATCCACCACTGGTAGCCGTATCCTAGATGGGAGCCTGGTTGCACGTGAGGTCCATCAGGGCGGGTTGAGGCTGCCACCCATTCCGCTGGGACGACCTGCTTTTCTCCTGCTTTGCCCTGGTGAAGATACATTGATCCTAGCTTGGCAAAATCCCGCAGGGTTAGGTTAAGTCCCCCCAGCGCCATTTCCATACCATGACCATCTATAATCCAGTAGCCATCATATTCCATCCCCATCGGTTGGTAGAGTTTTTCTTCCATGTACTGGCTAACCGATTGGCCGGTAGCACGGGTCAGAACCATGCCTAGTACATGGGTGTCGATACTCACATATTGATGCTTCATGCCGGGCGGTCGTTCGCGAATTAGGCTGGCGGCAAACTCATCCTGTGAGTGACCGAGTGCAAAGCCGCGTCCCCAGCGGTTAATATCACTGTTAAAGTCGCCGTAGTCCTCATTGAAGGCTACGCCGGAGGACATTTGTAGTACGTCTTTGATACGGACGCCCTCGTAGCCAGAGCCCCTTAATTCTGTAGCATAAGCGTCGACGGGTTGCTCAATGCTACTGATCTTGCCCTCGTTGACTGCCACTCCTATTAGCGCCGATATAAATGACTTGGCCATGGACCATGAGATATTACGTGTGGAGGAGTCATTGCCTAAAAAATACGCCTCGTAAACGATTTGGTCATCCTGAACAACCAACAATCCAGTGGTCCACGCGTCTGCCAGAAATTGTTTGGTATTGAGAGTTGATTCGCCAAAGGTGAAACTTTCGGGTAATTCGATTGCATCGCCAACAGGGTAGGGGCTCGATCGAGCCGGCCTTGGCATCGGCCTTGTTGGCCAAATGTCGTCAAAGGACCGAAAATGGTTAACAATTCTATCCGGCTCAAATAGACGAATTGTGGTGTAGAGCGACTCCAGTGATGGCCGTAGCCAGAGGGCAAACACCACCGCTATTGCACAGAGCGTTAGTGTTACTTTGAGGGGGTTTTTCATGTGGATATTTTCCTTGCTGTAATAACCACACCATAAGGCTTGATGAGCCCATAAAGCAATCACGTATGATACACCCTCGGAGGCTTCGGCATCGGAGCTGTGTGTTACTAATGTTTAAATATATTACAAAAATAATAAATAAATGTTACGTTTCAACTGGCGTAAAACTCAACTTCAAGCGTCACCCTTTGTTTGGGATGTGGGTCCTTTGTATGACCCTATTTGGTATTAGCCGAATCAATAGTAAGTGTTTACGATTAGTTCATTCAGGAAAATTACTGAATAGATAAATAAAAAAATGAGGATACAGGTATGAATTGTTACCAACTGTTTAAAGTCACCGCACTGTCACTGGGGCTTCTATGTCTGGCTGGTTGCGATAATGTGTCCGAGGTTACTCCGGTTGGTACCGCACCGCTGTCAGAAGCCCAGACCCCAGACAAGGTAAGCGATTCGACTCTTGAAGAGGGTAGCTATTCACCGCCGGTGCGTAATCCCACGCCTCAACTCTATTGGGGCGACACGCACCTGCATACTCAGTTATCGGCCGACGCCTACCTCACGGGAACTCGCTTGACCAGCGAGATTGCTTTTCAGTTTGCCCGTGGCAAGATTGTCACCGCGGATAACGGGATGCGGGTAAAGCTGCGCAGGCCACTGGATTTTCTTGCTATTGCTGACCACGGAACCAGCCTCGGGATTTTTCCTCGGTTAATGGCCAATGACCCCGTATTGGAAGGCTGGGAGGTAGGCAAACGCTGGAGCGCTTACTTACAAGCGGGCAACATTGAGGACTTAATTAAGGAGTGGGCACCTAGCATCCAGACGGATGACCCCAAATTCCGGAATACTCCGAAAGTGCGAGCATCTATCTGGGAACACAGCGTAGCTACCGCTGATGCCCATAATGAACCGGGATTATTTACCGCCTTTGCTGCCTATGAATGGACGTCCACGCCACAAGATAACAATCTACATAGGGTAGTTCTGTATAAAGATGGCGCAGAAAAGGTGACACAAACACTGCCCTTTACTGCGCAAGACAGCCCGGATCCTGAGCAGCTTTGGTCATTTTTTGAGGACTATGAGCGCTTGACGGGGGGCGAGGTGCTCGCCATTCCACACAACAGCAATATCAGTAACGGCCGTATGTTTTCTCCGCAACGTGAAAATGGTAGCCCGTTAGACAAACAATATGTGGCGCATCGCGCGCGCTGGGAGCCGGTGATTGAGGTGACCCAGGTCAAGGGAGATTCCGAGACCCACCCCTATCTCTCCCCTGATGATCCCTTTGCCGATTTCGAGACATGGGACGAGGGTAATATTGCCATGTCAGCGGTTAAGGAACCTTGGATGTTGCAGTACGATTATGCGCGATCTGCCCTTAAAGATGGCTTGATCTATGAGGCGACGCTGGGTGTCAATCCGTTTAAATTCGGCATGATCGGCAGCACCGACTCGCACACCGGACTGAGCACCTCTGCTGAGAACAACTTTTTTGGTAAGTTTTTAGAGTCTGAACCGAAGCCTGATCGTGTCAAAGCAAAAATGGCTGGCGTGTTTCAAGAAAGCTGGCAGTTGGGCGCCGCCGGATTGGCTGCTGTCTGGGCTGAAGAAAATACACGCGAAGCCCTGTTTGCCGCTATTAAGCGACGGGAAGTGTATGCCACCACAGGTCCTCGTATCGAGGTTCGTTTTTTTGCCGGCTGGGCGTTTAACCCACAGGATCTTCAGTCCCCCGACCTATCGGTTGTCGGTTATCACAAAGGTGTTCCCATGGGCGCCGATCTAGCAAGCGCGCCAGATGGACAGTCGCCGAGCTTTTTATTGGCGGCCAGCAAGGATCCTGACGGTGCCAATTTGGATCGAATTCAGGTCATCAAGGGTTGGGTCGATAGCGCAGGCAAGACGCAAGAGAAGGTCTATGATGTGGCCCTTTCGGGTGGACGCAAGGCCGACCAGTCCGTGGGCACTAGTGTCAGACTGGAGGACGCCTCCTACACAAACTCAATTGGCGTCAGTCAGTTTGCCGAGGTTTGGGTGGACCCCGATTTTGATCCCGAATTGAGGGCGTTTTATTACGTACGGGTACTGGAGATTCCGACCCCGCGCTGGACCACATACGATGCTCACCGATTTAAAGTCGCGCTCGAAGAAAATGTCAGAACCGTCGTGCAGGACCGAGCCTACACCTCGGCCATATGGTACACGCCATAGTATATTTTTTTGGGCATGGGCTTCGATTGGCGCATACGCAGCGGGTTTCGATAATACCTCCTGCCAAGTCAGCGTTATTTCGCTGTCCTTTTTAACTTGGCCATACTGTGTGTCAGGTAAGCTAGTTTATATTGGTAGTTCGGAAATAACGGCAGAGTGGTATAGTCATTTTATGGCACTGGTCAAATGAAACGGAGAGCAGCAGATGAAGAAAACCATACTTTTAATTTTAGTAATACTTTGTATCGTTATATGGCAGGCGATGCCCGGTCTAGAAACTACGTCTAGCGAAGAGCCAACTCCCTCAGTAGCTGTGGAAGAGAAAACGGCTGGCACTCAATCGTTGATGGACAACTTGGCTGCTAGAATGGAAAGGCCTGGCAAGGCGCACTACGACAAAGTGTGTGCTTCTTGCCATGAGGGCGCAGTGGCAAAAGCGCCACACAGAGAAATGCTTTATTTGCAGACCCCTGAGGCGATTTATTCAGCCATTACTGAGGGGGTTATGGTAACGCAAGCTGCAGCTTTGACTGAACGTGAACGCATAGAAGTTGCTGAGTTTTTAGGCGGTCAGGCTATGGGTACGGCATCTACGTCCAAAATTCCAAGCTGTGATGCTACCGTGGCTTTCTCCGCTGAGGATACGCCGTCGCACAGCAACTCAGGTGCAAAGGGCAATCAACGTAATTGGACTGCGTCACAGTCTGGTGTTTCTGAGAGTGACATTCTGAGCTTGGAGCCACTTTGGGCGGTGGAGTTACCTGGTGCGATTAGACTGCGATCACAGCCGACCTTAGCGGGTGGGTTTTTGTATGTTGGAAGTCACGGTGGCGGAGTGTACGCGCTTGATCAGAGGTCGGGATGCCAGGTTTGGCATTATAAAACGGTCGCTGAAGTTAGGACTGGTATCGCCATAGACGCATGGGATAGCCAAGATGCCAAGGCTCAACCACAGATCTATTTTGGAGACGTTGTTGGTAACGTATATGCGCTGAACGCACGATCAGGTGAATTGGTTTGGCGAGACCGGGCCGACAACCATCACAGTTCTACTATAACCGGTGCGCCTGCTTTACATGCTGGCGTACTGTATGTTCCGGTTTCTTCGTTAGAGGTTGCTCTGGCAGTTAATCCAGAGTATGAGTGCTGTACCGGTAGCGGATCGGTCGTTGCCTATGAAGCTGATACAGGACAGCGCCTATGGAAAACCTATACGCTTTCCGAGCAGGCTACCGTTCAGTCGGTGAATGCGGCAGGGACCGACATGTATGGGCCCTCAGGCTCTATGGTTTGGAATAGCCCGACGATAGATACGGCTCGCAATCAACTGTACGTAGGGACAGGGGAAAACATGTCGTCTCCGGCAGATAATACATCTGATGCACTTTTTGCAATGGATTTGGCCACTGGCAAGGTCAATTGGATCTACCAAGGCCTTGCGGGCGATGCTTGGAATACTGCCTGTGACACTCGCACCCCAGACAGTTGTCCGGAGGAAAATGGCCCTGATTTTGATTTTGGCGCTGGGACCTTGCTGGTAACTACCAATAGCGGTCGAGAACTTGTCTTAGGTGGCCAAAAATCTGGGCATGTCCATGCTGTGGATCCCGAGTCGGGTGACTTGGTATGGAAAACTAAGGTTGGACGGGGCGGTATACAAGGTGGTGTACATTTTGGTATGGCGGCTCGCAACGGTAAGGTTTTTGTCCCCATTAGTGATGGGCCCGATGGACGCGACTATCCTGACCCAGCAAGACCCGGATTACACGCGTTAGATGCGGAAACGGGCGACATATTGTGGTACTCGGCAGCCCCGGATGTCTGCGAGGGTAGAAACTTTTGTGATCCTGGCATTGGTCAGGCCGTTTCGGTTGTAAGTGGTAAGATCTTTGCTGGCGGGATGGATGGTGTTCTAAGGGTCCACGATGAGAATTCCGGTGAGGTGCTATACCAGATTGATACGACCAAACCTTTCGCCGCAGTCGCGGGACAAGCAGCTACGGGCGGTTCCTTCGGCGGGGCTTCTGGGGCGACGGCGAAGAACGGCTTGGTCGCGATCAGTTCCGGTTATGGTATATACAACCATATGCCGGGTAATCTGCTGCTAATCATGTCTGCGAAGTAAGGAATCGTTCTACTGTAGTGAGGCGTTTGAGGATGAGGGGACACTGAAACTGGAGGTACAGCATAATAGTTTCAGGTAGGCCCGTCATGGAAATAGAGGCCTTTATCATAGGCGGTAGCTGATACTCGCGGCAATCGACACCTAAGAAAGGGTCACTCAGCTTGAGTGACCCTTTCTTTTGGGCGAATGGGCTAAACCCCGTCTCTTTTGAGCAGGCGCGTTCGGGCTAAAACTGATTCATGGTGTTGTCTTTGCCTGATGCTTTTAGCGCTGCATCACCTGCAAAGTATTCTTTGTGATCGTCACCGATATCTGAACCCGACATGTTTTGATGCTTAACGCAGGCGATACCCTGACGGATTTCCTTACGCTGCACACCGGCAACATAACCCAGCATGCCTTGATCACCAAAGTATTCCTTGGCTAGATTGTCGGTAGACAGTGCGGCAGTGTGGTATGTCGGCAGTGTTATAAGGTGATGGAAGATGCCGGCATGCTTGGCCGCATCTGCCTGGAACGTACGAATCTTCTCGTCGGCTTCGATAGCCAGCGCCGTCTCGTCATAACTCACATTCATAAGGTCGGCACGGTCATAGGCTGAAAGATCCGCACCGGACTCTGCCATTGCGTCAAAGATCTGCTGACGGAAGTTCAGTGTCCAGTTAAATGATGGGGAATTGTTATAAACCAGCTTGGCATTTGGCACTACTTTGCGAATCTCGTCCATCATAGCGCCAATTTGGCCAACATGCGGCTTCTCGGTTTCAATCCAGATCATATCCGCACCATTTTGTAGGCTGGTTATGCTATCGAGGATACAGCGAGCTTCACCAGTACCGGACTTAAACTGGTATAGATTACTTAGAAGGCGCTTAGGTCGCACTAGCTTACCATTACGATTGATGATGACGTCGCCATTTTGCATGTTTTCCGGAGCCACCTCTTCAACGTCTAAGAACGAATTGTACTGATCACCTAGATCGCCTGGCTCACGCGTAACAGCGATCTGCTTAGTTAAGCCAGCGCCGAGTGAGTCTGTACGGGCAACAATAACGCCGTCTTCGATCCCTAACTCGAGGAACGCGTACCGCACCGCATTGATCTTAGCCAGAAAATCTTCATGGGGAACCGTAACCTTGCCATCCTGATGGCCGCATTGCTTTTCATCAGACACTTGATTTTCGATCTGAATACAGCAGGCGCCAGCTTCAATCATTTGCTTGGCCATCAGATAGGTGGCTTCGGCATTGCCGAAACCCGCATCGATATCAGCGATAATTGGCACAACATGAGTCTGGAAATTATCAATCTGTGCCTGAATCGAGGCTTTGGTGCCACCGTCAGCCGCATCCAGTTCACGGAACAACCCGCCCAGCTCACGCGCATCTGCCTGACGGAGGAATGTATAGAGCTCGGCAATCAATGAGGCCACAGACGTCTTTTCGTGCATAGACTGATCGGGCAATGGACCAAACTCAGAGCGAAGAGCGGCAATCATCCAACCTGAGAGGTAGAGATATTTCTTGTCGGTCGTACCGAAATGCTTCTTGATGGCAATTAATTTTTGCTGACCAATGAACCCGTGCCAGCAACCTAGCGACTGCGTGTATGCAGACGTGTCGGCATCGTACTCAGCCATGTCTGAGCGCATTATAGCTGCGGTGTACTTGGCGACATCCAGGCCCGTTTTAAAGCGGTTTTGAGCGCGCATACGCGCCGTAGATTCAGGATTGATTGCATCCCAGGCGCCTGACTGGCCCTTTAAAATGGTTGCAACATCGGCAATGTTCTTTGTGTATGTAGACATTTAAATATAACCCCTATAATTATTTTATGAACTAACCAATTTGACAGCCCGCGTAGTTTAGGTATGATGCGGCCATTAATCTAATTGATACTTTGTATTGCGGGCATTTTTCAAATGAATATATCAAGAGTGGATTTAAACCTTCTCGTGTATCTCGATGTGCTGCTACGAGAGTGCAATGTCACGCGCGCCGCTGAGGAGCTTGGCATTAGCCAGCCAGCTATGTCTAATAGTCTACGGCGTCTACGAGACCTATTCAGTGATCCCATTTTAGTGCGCACCAGCGACGGCATGACGCCTACCGATCGTGCGCTCGAATTACAGCCTTTGGTTCGTAATGTGCTGTCTGCGGCAGAGCAGGTTATTTTGCCTAAGACCCAGTTCGATCCCTCAGCATCCAGTCGTATTTTTCGTATTATGGCCAGCGACTATACTGAGTCTACGCTATTGCCAGTGCTGCTTCGCCAGTTGCGCAAAGAAGCCCCAGGTATTCGCTTAGATATCATGACCCCTAGTGATGTGAGTTTCCATGATGTGGAGCGGGGCAAGGTCGACCTAGTGATAAATCGATTCGACAGCTTACCTCAGTCATTTCACCAGGTGCACCTGTGGGATGACAGTTTTTCCTGCGTGTTGAGTGCAGACAATCCGGTTATCAAGAATTGGAACCTCGACAGTTACCTATCAAGCAAGCATGTTTGGGTTAGCAAAACCGGTATGGGCGTGGGCGTCGGCATGACACCCAATGACGTTCAGCGTCTGGGCTGGGTTGATGAGGCACTTGCCAAGCTTGATGCCAAGCGTGACATTACCCTTTTTACGCGGCACTACCAAGCGGCATTGCTGCTCGGCGAGCAGGATGATCTTATTGTGACTATTCCTACCATGACGGCAATGGGCATGGCGAAGAACCCCAAGGTGGTGATTTTGGATCCGCCATTTGAAATTCCTCGCATGCGTTTGAAAATGGTGTGGAGTCCACTACTACAGCATGATCCAGGGCATAAGTGGCTGCGGCAGATCATCAAGTCGGTTTCCGAAGAGATGCTACGCTAGGCTGAAGTTGGGTGCCCTGATCCGGCTACTCAAACCATTTAATGCTGCGTCGGCTAGGTAACAACGCCAAATAGTCCTGCTGAATACCCAAAATAATAGCGATAGCGTTGGCAGATTAGGGTGCAGCTAATAGACTTTATGTTAATAGACCTTAACAGTGGAGAGCGAACCATGAACAAACGCATTGAGCGGTCAGGACTGCAAATAGCCACACCAATCTACGACCTGATCACCGCTAAGATCTGCCCTGGCACCGCAATTGATCCCGATATGTTCTGGTCGAAGTTCGCCGATATAATCCACAAATATGCGCCTATTAATCGCGATCTTCTGGAAAAGCGTGAAAAATTACAGGCGCAGATTGATGCTTGGCACGTTGAGCATCTTGGCAACTTTGATTTTTCAACCTATAAAACATTTCTGCAATCCATCGGTTATCTGGTCCCTGAAGGTCCTAATTTTACCATCAGCCCAGACAATGTTGATGTGGAGATCTGCCGTCAGGCTGGGCCGCAGCTTGTCGTGCCGATTATGAATGCCCGATTTGCCTTGAACGCTGTCAATGCTCGCTGGGGCAGTC
>Ga0209709_10001898_pt1 | contig 18772 bp, 13 predicted proteins | sample ArcticOcean_MG_C_2_FD_187435 | JGI IMG/M metagenome (GOLD analysis project Ga0209709, IMG submission 187435) | Marine microbial communities from western Arctic Ocean - ArcticOcean_MG_CB4_136 (SPAdes) (version 2) | ecosystem: Environmental > Aquatic > Marine > Oceanic | place: Arctic Ocean... | reverse complement strand
TAACTGATGACGGTAATATTGCTAGTGATGACTTTGTGAATATTGTTGTATCGCCAGGTAAGGCATACATTAAAGGTTATGAGATTGAAAAGACTCAGACAACTATTAAAGACCTCAAAAAGGCAGTAGAATTTGATACTATTAATGCTAGTATCTCAACTTTTGATGTGGGCAACTTTGTGTTTGTTTCAAATGTGTATGGTACTCCAGACATAACAGCAATATCTGGTGAAACTACTGCATTTAATCTTGTGCAATTCTATGATGAATTCACTTCTACTAGGGGTTCTGCAAACGGAAATTTAATTGGTATTGGACGAGTTAGGGCAATTGAATATCAGGCTGGTACTGTTGGTACTAATGAGGCACAGTATAAGGTATATTTCTTTGATATTCGGCCTTTTACAAAATTAACTTTGAGTGATACACCATCACCAACGCTTCTTGCTTCGCATTCAAATGGCGGCGTACAACTGACTGGCGTAACTTCTGGTGCAACTGGACTTGTTTATGCATCTGGAACATCTGGAACTAGTGTTAACCTTACGAGTGTTATTGGAACATTCATTTCTGGTGAAGAACTTCAAGCATCAGATTCAGCTGAGGGCGACAGTGGGACTATTGAAAACAGTAGTAATGCAGACCTTACAATTACGAAGGTGGAAAGTTTTGAATTTGCAAATTTCAGGCAAATCTATATGGAAGATGCCGATGCGGGTCAAGACTTCACAGCCGACCTTTCACTTAGAAGTACCCTTGGACTACAATCAGTCTTGTTAGAAGATAGTGTTACTAGAGCAGATGGTACTATTATAACTGAAGGTAATGAGTTTATTGATCAAGAAGGTGGCGTCGGCCGAGGTTTGCAAGACGCAGAGAAAAACAGGGCGGTTTATAAGTTACCCAAGTCTAAAGTTAAAACTCTTCTTACTGCAACAAATAGTGGTGCTAGTGACACGCAATATACAATTCGTAGGCAATTTATTGGGACAACGAACAGTTCTGGTGTTGTTACATTTACTGCTGGTACAAATGAGACATTTGTATCCTACGCAGAAAAAGATTATACTCTATCTATTCTTACCGCTGGAGCTGGATCAGGTGTACAGGGTCAACTTGTTACTGTCGATAGCAAAACTGCTGGCACTGGAACGGCCTCTCTTATTGTTACGGACAGTGTTATTTTGGGAAATGCAGCAAAAGTAAAACTTACTGCAACTCTACTTAAAACTTCTGTTATTCAGAAAAGTAAAACTGTTAATCTTATGAAACAAGTGAAGGTTGTTGCTGGGGCCACACATGCTTTTGGGAGTCGCCCGAAAGATAAAATTATTTCTCTAGGTCGAGCAGATGCCTTTAAACTTGTTGCAGTATTTGACTCAGAAGATGCCAGCACAGACGCGGTTATTGATCAAATGACCTTGACTAATCAGGTAGGAACATTTACTAGAGGCGAAAGAATTACAGGTGGGACAAGTAGTTCAGCTGCGAGAACTGTTGATACTTCTTCTCCCATGAGTTATATCTTGCAAATCGCGATTAGGTTTATAACTGGAGAAACAATTACAGGTGCAAGTTCTGGGGCAACTGCAACTGTTGGTGAATTTACCGAAGGAAGTACTCGTATCGATGATTCGTATTTGTTTGATGACGGACAACGGGATAATTTTTATGACATTTCCCGACTTGAGAGAAAAACAGATTCTCCTGCGCCGACAGGAAGGTTGCTTATCATATATGATTATTTCGAGCATGGGGCCGGTGATTTGTTTACAGTTGACTCTTATGTTGATGTGGGCAATCGCATGGGTTATAGACAAATTCCAGACTATACTGCAACTAAAGTTGATCCAACCGCTGCGCGGCCGTCTGGTCGGTTTCCACTGAGAGACACTTATGATTTTAGACCAAGAGTTGAGGATATTGCTGGTGCGTCAAGTACTCTAGAAACAATTGATGAAATTACTGGAAACTCATTTGATTTTTATTCAAGACAATATGATGGTACAGGAGCATCAACTGTTGATGTTTGCAAGCCAGGTTCTGCAATTCAATCAGACCTTGAGTTTTATTTACGAAGACGATCTATTCTTGTATTAGATGACAGAGGTTCTGTGATCATTATTGATGGTGACTCTTCTGAAAATCCTCAAAGACCTGATTCTCCAGTGGATGTTATGAAGCTTGCTGATATCAAGCTTAATCCTTTCGGTTTCGACCGCGGCGATTATCAAATTACGAGAACGCGCAACCAACGGTTTACCATGAAAGATATTGGTAAGATGAATGAACGTCTTACCAATGTTGAAAAAATGACAACTCTAAATCTATTGGAAAGAAGTGCCATGGATTTTGAAGTAACAGATGCTAATGGGTTGAATAGATTTAAGTCTGGATTTATGGTTGATAATTTCCAAGGTCATAGGATTGGTGATACTGCCCATAAAGATTATAACAACTCTATGGACTTTACAAGGGGAACTCTGCGGCCAACACATGTTTCTAAATCAGTTGATTTAGAAGAAAGTTTAACCACGGACTCAGCTCGGGATGGCGCTGGTTATCAAAAGACAGGCGATCTTCTCACTCTACCATATACAGAAGTTGTATTAACAGAACAACCTTTTGCGAGTACGGTTGAACGTGTTGCGCCATTTATGACTGCAACATGGAAAGGTGTGATGGAAATAAATCCAACTCAGGATAACTGGATGGAAACAGATATTGCTCCACAATTAATAATAAATACAGAAGGTAATTATAATGCTGTTACAGCTGCCATTGGTAATAATATGGGTGTGGTTTGGAACTCTTGGCAAACTACTTGGCAAGGAACTGTGGTGAGGGATGACGGGATGCCGCCGCCTCCGCCTCAACCTGTCGCGCAACCTGACAATGCGGCAAACTTTGATCCGGGCAGTTGGGGAGACGACATGGGGACCGACGATGCGGCAGCCATGGGCGGCTACGCTGATACTAGCGGTGGCGATGCCGGCACCGGCGCCGGCGATGGTTGCGTAATTGCGACCCATGGCGTCATGACAGGTGGCTTTACTTTAATGGAAAAAGCCAAAGCTGAGTTGTGGTGTCAAAAAACATATCACGGAAAATGGTATGGTGAAGCATTCCGCACAGGCTACAGAGCTGTAGGTCAGCGTTGCATTGATAAAGGCAAAGCGCCTGAACACTATCAAGAATTCAAAGATTTCGTCGCTTATGGTCGTGGCGTTAAAAAAGGCTTGTCGCTGGGCATGAAATATTATGCGCGCACAATCCAGTTTTTCATCATTGGGTTGTTTATAAATGTAAAGAATGAATTATATAGTCTATAAATAATAATAATAACGGAGAAAGTGGATGGTCCTTAGAGATTTTAATGCGTCAAGGCAGTCTAGAACAGGTGTTCTGACTGAAGTTTTTGAAAATATCGAGCAAACTAGTAATGGATTTAGGTCTATTTCTAAAACTGTTATTCCATATGCACGTTCAAAAACAATAACTTTCACCGCGAAGAGTATGAAACCCTTTACAAAACTACATGTTTATTTTGATAAACAGGTGGTTAATAATTATGTTACTCCAGCTTCCAGCGGAGCAATAGGAACTACATTTTTAAACTTTTCTGATGTAGCAACGCCTGTTGCTGGTAGTACTTTGATTTCTGATGGTGTTGGTAACTGTGAGGGAACTTTTACTATTCCCGACCCAAGGGCATCTGGTAATCCTAAATTTCCAACGGGTAATCTTGAGATGGTCTTGACAGCAGATTTAAATAATAAACAAGTAGGTAATGGATCAAATGAAGTTCTTGCAAGACAAACTTATGCAGAGGCACAATATTCTGCTACGGGTACACTAGATACTCAACAAGAAACTATTATATCAACAAGAAATGCTATTGTAAAGACAACACAGTTAACTGGTCAAAGTGGACTTATAGTTGGCGCTGCTATGCCTTTACCTCCTGCACCGGCCCCGCCGGAGGTGATCACTGACCCTGGCTTCAGCATGATGGACCCTCTGGCACAAACCTTTATTGTTTTAGATACGGATGATGGGGGTGATGGGGTTACTGGTGCTTTTTTAACTTCGTGTGATGTATTTTTCTTTGAAAAGGATGAAAATTATCCAGTAATAATGGAAATTCGTAATACAAAGGGCGGATCGCCAGGGCCTAAAATTCTACCATTTGGTAGAAAAGTATTACAATCATCTGAGGTTAGCACTTCTACTGATGGAAATACGGCTACAACCTTTAATTTTGATGCGCCGGTTTATGTGCAAGGTGGTACAGAATATTCAATTTGCCTATTAGCTAATACTCCTGAGTATAAAGTTTGGATTTCTGCTCTAGGAACACAAGATACATCTGGTAATGAAATTACATCTCAACCACATGTTGGTGTTATTTTCAAGAGTTCAAATAATAGCAGCTGGGTTGCTTCTCCTACACAGGACTTGAAGTTCACTCTTAGACGAGCTAAATTTGACACGAACGCTTCTGGTTTAGTGTCTTTGCAAAACAAAACATTGGCTGCAAAGACACTTAGGAAAGACCCCTTGGAGATAACCGATGCTAATACAGCACTAAAGGTTAAGCACCCCGGCCATGGTATGTATTCCACATCCAATAACGTCACTATTGATAATGTTAAATCTGGTGCATCAACGACTCTTAACGGTTCTATTAGTTCTACTGCAACATCTATTACTCTTACAGCAGGAACAAACTTTGATGATACGAGCGGTAAATATTCTAGAGATGCATCCAATGTATATTATATTAAGATTGATGACGAGATTATAAGTTATACCACGATCTCTGGAACTGGTATCTCCAGCGCTACTCGCGGTACAAATAGTACAACTGCGGTCGGTCATGCGAATGGTGCAACTGTACAACTGTATCAAATTCATAAAGTTCCTCTGTACGATATTAACAAAACACACACTGCGTTAGCTAATATTCAAGCAGATAGCTATACTGTTGTTCTTTCAACTACACCAGCCATTGATGGTGCCGGTAGTACTGCAACTGCGGGTGGCTATGGGGTCACGGCAACAGAAAATGCTCAGTATGATGTTTCTACAACTAACATGGGCATTTTGGTTCCTGCAAGAACTAAAGCTGCTGCTGGATTTTTGGCGACATCTGGAACAAGTATATCTGGATCAGAAACTCCATTTGCAAAATCAACAACTAATCGATCCGTTCCTTTGGAAGATAACTATTATTGGCAAGATACTAAGTTGGTTGCTTCTGCTATCAATGAAGCGAACGAAATGGCCGGTATTAAATCTCTTTCTATACCAATTACTCTGAGTTCAGAGTTGGATGCGTTATCTCCAGTACTTGATCTTCAAAGAATGTCTATGGTTGCTGTTGCAAATAAAGTAGACGTTGTTGATTCTTCTTCAGATGTGTATCCAACAACAATATATAAATCAATGACTGATCCACAGGGCGATAATAATTCTGCTATATATTTGACCAAGAAAATTAATATAGAAACTCCTGCAACTTCTATACGAGTTATTTTAGACGCAGAGAGACAAGATGCTGCAAGTATCAAGGTATTGTTTAAAACTCTAAGAGTGGATGATGCATTTGATTTTGATGAGATTGGTTTTAAATTCTTTAACGATGATGGGACTGTTGGTGGGTCCGGCGGCCCAGATGAATCAACTCGACCGTCTGAAGCTGTAGGTGAGTTTATTGAACATGAGTATACTGCTGGTGTGACAGATGACGGAATTGGAACTGCTTTGGAGGAGTTCATTTCATTCCAGATTAAGATTGTTATGAGGACAACAAATCAGGCACAACCACCAATGATTAAACAACTTCGTGTTTTGGCCTTGGCAACATAAAATGGTAGAACGCAGAGGAGAATTTTTGCAAATAGAAGGTGAGAAGAATTGGGTTAAAGATACCAATAGTCATGCAATTATAAATAACAATGTAAACGCATATGAGGTGGCAAAAAAACGAGCAGAAGAGGCACAGAGAAAAAGAGATGAGATGCGGGAAACTGCTAGAGAAATTAATACCCTAAAATCTGAGATGCATGAAATCAAGGCTCTGCTACAACAATTAGTGAAAGAGAACTAAAATGGCAACAGTATCAGCAAACGAACTATCTTTAGAGAAAACTCTAGAAGAACTGATTACAGAATTTAATTCTCTTCGTGGGGATGTTAGCTCTGTTACATTAGAAACCCTTCTAACTACAGCAAGTTCCACACTAACTTTTGAGGGCGCAACTAATGATGCATATGAAACATCTCTTACAGTTGTAGACCCGACAGCTGACAGAACAATTACGCTACCTAATGTATCAGGCACAGTAATTACTGATGCAAATGCTGATACTCCTGCAACCACATCAACCTTTGCTGACCTCGACCAGTTCCTAATCGCCGATGGTGGTGTTCTCAAGAAAATGGCACTAACAACAATTGTTACAAGCCTTCCAACGCTAACTCCGGCAAATGCTGATGGCTCAGATTTAGGTTCTACAGCAAAAGAATGGTCTGACTTGTATTTGGCCGACAGTAGTATAATTTATTTTGGTAATGATCAAGATACAACATTAACACATACAGATGGAAGTGGCCTAACACTTAACTCAACAAATAAATTGATGTTCAATGATGCTAGTCAGTTTATTCAAGGAGCGAGTGCAACAGTTCTGGATATTGCTGCTACAGATGAGATTGAACTCACTGCCACTCTAATTGATGTTGTCGGTAACCTCACTGTATCAGGCACAATAGTTGGTGCTGGTGCATTAACTGCTGCAACTTCAATTACTGTTGGTAGCGCTGTTCTTCTAGAAGCAGAGTTAGAACTGTTAGATGGACTAACTGCTGGTACAGCAATTGCTTCTAAAGTAGTTACAACAGATGCAAGTATAGATACAACAGGACAAAGAAATCTTACAATTTCTGGAGAACTTGATGCCGCAACTGGTGATTTCTCTGGCGCAGTAGACGTTGCTGGTGCGACAACAACTGCGGCCATAACTGCTAGTGGAATTATCAAAACAGATGATACAACTGCTGCTACAAGTACAACAGATGGTTCACTACAAACTGATGGTGGTCTATCAGTAGTCTTGGATGCAGTCATTGGCGATGACTTATTCATGCTCAGTGATGCTGCTGTAATAACTTTTGGTGCGGGTAAAGATGTTACTTTGACGCATGTTCACGATACTGGTCTTCTGCTGAATAGTACTATGGCCCTTCAGTTTAATGATGCAAGTCAATTTATTAACGCACCTAGTGCTACGGTTTTAGATATTAATGCCACTGATGAAATAGAACTCAACGCAACTTTAGTAGATGTAAATGCTAACCTAGATGTATCTGGAACTATTGTTGGCGCAGGAGCAATCACTGGTGGTGGTTTGATGACCACTGGTGGCAACATCGTTATTCCTAATGCTGGTAATATCGGTTCTGCTGGTGATACGGATGCCTTGGCCATTGGTTCAGATGGCGATGTTACTCTAACACAAGACCTAGAACTTCAGCATGATGGTGTTATTCTTTCCTTTGGTGCTAACGATGAGGTAACACTGACTCATGTTCACGATACAGGTATCCTACTAAACAGCACAATGGCAATTCAGTTTAATGATGCTAGTCAGTTTATCAATGCACCCAGTAATGCTATTTTGGACATTAATGCTACTGATGAAATTGAACTTAATGCAACCCTCGTAGATGTAAATGCAAACCTAGATGTATCAGGAACGGGTGTTTTTGCTGGCGAGGTTACAGCTACTGGGTTTACAGGGACGCTAGACGGCGTACTTGGCGGTGGAACTGCTGCCGCAGCAACCACTACTACTCTTGCTTCTACTACTATAACTGCAAGTGGTATTATAAAAACAGATGACACTACTGCGGCCACAAGTACAACAGATGGCTCATTACAGACTGATGGTGGTCTATCGGTGACCTTAGATGCAGTCATTGGTGATGACCTGTTTATGCTCAGTGATGCTGCTGTAATAACTTTTGGTGCGGGTAAAGATGTTACTTTGACGCATGTTCATGATACAGGGTTGTTGTTAAATGGTACAAGTGTAATCCAGTTTAATGATGCAAGTCAAAACATTGGCGCACCCAGTGCTACAGTTTTGGATATCAATGCTACAGACGAAATTGAACTTAATGCTACGCTGGTTGATATCAATGCGAATGTTGAAATTAGTGGTAACCTTACTGTATCAGGAACAACCACACAGGTTGATACCGTGACCATGAACGCAGCGAATGCTGTTGTGTTTGAGGGTGCAACTGCTGACGATCATGAAATAACTCTTACAATCATTGACCCAACTGCTGACCGCACACAAAGACTAATCAATCAGAGTGGTTATGTTCCTCTACTTGCAGCAGTTACAACTACGGCAATCACATCTACTCCAGCAGAACTTAATATTTTGGATGGTGCTACACTTGATGTTACTGAATTAAATACATTGGACGGTATTACGGCCGTAGTTGGAGAACTTAATGCTCTTGATATTGGTGCAACCGCAATAGGCACGGCAGTAGCTTCTAAAGCAGTCATATTAGATTCCAGTAAAGATTACACAGGTATAAACAATCTAACCATCGCTGGTGAAATAGATGCCGCAACTGGTGACTTCTCAGGTGCCGTTGATGTTGCTGGAGCAACAACAACTGCTGCTATTACTGCAAGTGGAATTATAAAAACTGATGATAGTACGGCCGCTACAAGTACAACTGACGGTTCACTACAAACTGATGGTGGTTTGTCTGTAGTCTTAGATGCTGTTATTGGTGATGACATCATCATGATAAGTGATGCCTCAATAATTCACTTTGGTGTAAATGCAGATGTTACACTGAAGCATGAACACGATGCTGGATTAACAATAACAAACCATGTAAATGGTACTGATGACAGGCCAGTAATTCTACAACTAAAATCAGAGGAAGACGCGATTGTTGCAACCGATGTAATTGCGTCTATCCAATTTTCAGCGGGTGACTCCGATGGAACAGATGGTGCTACGGTTGCTGCTGGTATTCATGCTATTGCAGAAGGAACATTTAGTGCCTCGGCCAACGCAACCAAGTTAGTGTTCACTACTGGCGTATCTGAAACCGCAGCAGCTTCTGCAACTGCCAAGATGACATTAAGTTCTGCTGGTTTGCTTACTCTTGCTGATGACCTTATAATCAAAAATGCTGGTACGGTTGGTACAGCAGCTGACGCCGATCTTCTTACTCTTGGTAATGGTAATCTGACCGTTGCTGGTACAGTCACCGCCACTGCCGGAGCAACTCTTCTTATTAAGAATGCCGCAGGATCAACGCTGAAAACCATTAAGGGAATGACCTAAGTATTAATGGAAGGTAAGTATCAATGACTGTTCGCATCCCAGTAAAATATGACGGTTCTGGCAACATTGTAGAGATGACCACTGGTGAGAGAACCGAGTGGTATGCCTACATTGCATATCTGTACGCCAAAGCCCCAACGGTCACAGTAACTGTCGTTTCCGGCAGCGGTACTCTTTCGCCATCTGGTATGACGGATACCAGAATGAAGGCTGGTGCTGCATCTCAGAATGCATCTGCTTTTGTTGCAGAAGGTTCAACAGCAGAACCTGCTACGGTCACAGGAACCACATACGATAAAATTACAGGACCAACTTATAATACAGATGGTTCTGCTGCTAGTGATCTTGGGAATATTGGTTACCCTCTGTATATTAATGGCGATAATGATTTACAGGCCATGAACCAAGCAGATTATGTTGATACATTTATCTATGCATCACTAGACGCAATGATAGGCGGCACTGAGAGCTCAGCGACTAATGGAACATACACAATTGCTACAGCTGGAAGTGCGCCATCAAACTATACCAGAGTTTCATCAACAGCAGTATTCGTTGACACTCGCGCAGATACCAGTGCATATGCTGCAAGTGGTATTCCAGAGACACTTGATCAACCAACTAACGTAACAAGTTTCTTTGTGGATCGAAGAAGCGATGCAAGGGCCTTTCCTTCAGCAGCATGTTTGTTTGCAGAAGCCGATGGGGAAATTATACAGGGCCCGCTGGCGGCAGATGATAGCACATTCCACGCTGCTCTAGAACAAGATATTCAGTTCCGTGCAGCAGAGGATGATGCTGGTCATAAATTGAGTTATAACATTAATGGTTCTGGTAATTCTAGAGGAAGCGCGATTGTTGATACTCGGCTGAACGGCGCTGGCAATTATCAAACAAGACAGGTTAGTGATGATTATCGTTCACAGGAATTCCCTAATGGATCAGCGGCAACCATCTCCACTTTTACCTTTAAAATAGTACATGTTTAGTCTTATAAATAGAGTACACAGGAGAAATTAAATGTCATATTTGTGGTCAGATAAAATTACAGACTATTATTATAGCAATCCAGAACTAGATACTGTTGCAGTTATGTGGACAGACCCAGAGGATGGCCTTACTCGCGAGCACTACATTAAAGTAGATGAGACTGATGAACAGTGGAATGATTTTGTAAAAGAAGTTCCATATGATAAGATTGATGAGAGAACACTTGCCCATCATGAAGAGTTTCGTGAACAGTTCAGAGAGGCTTTTCGCGATTGGATGACACGCGACGAAAACAATATGACTGTACAGTATGAAACTGTGTATGAGGACAGAGAGGTAATTAAGGAAGTACAAGTAGAAAAAGAAGTCGAGGTAGTGCGCGAAATCATGACTGATGTGCGGATCGTTAAAGAAGATGTTTTCTTTAACTTTGTGAAAGATTTTGACGAAGACGATCCTAAATCGAAAGAACAATTGTTTAAACTTAAGCTAACAATCTTTGAACAGGATTGTGTTAAAAATTCAAAGTCTGCAACCAATTTTAAAAACGCAAAAACTTTTATTCGTAAGGCAGAGACTCCTCTGAATGTCCTATTGGGATATTTGGTATTTACAGGAGAAGCTGAATTGCAAGTTGCTGATAAAGAAAAATTTGAAGTTACGGGTGTGCATATCCCAATAAAATAATTATGGAGAAATATTTTGAATGTACTTGGAGTTTCTGAAGGATTCCATGACGCTGGCCTTTGCCTATTAAGGGATGAACGCATATATTTTGCTTCCCACAGTGAACGCCATAGTCGGAAAAAGGGTGATAAGTGGTTACATGAATCACAGTTACCAATATCAAAAAATAACAAACCAGATGTCGTAGCGTATTACGAAAAACCATTTCGTAAGAACTTGCGGAGACTTTATGCTGGACAGAAGTGGCAGAAACTTCGTCGTAGAAAATACGATATGTTTTTTGGTCATCATGAGTGTCACGCTGCAGCTGGTTACTACACATCCCCCTTTGATGAGTGTAATGTTCTAGTCATCGACGCAATCGGTGAGTGGGACACTATGTCCATATGGAAAGCATCTGTTGTAAATGGATACTTGGGTCAGAAAACACATAGTCTGAAAAAAATAACTTCGTGGAAGTATCCTCATTCTCTAGGACTTCTCTATTCTGCAATCACACAACGCATCGGCCTGAAACCCAACGAGGATGAATATATCACGATGGGTATGTCTGCGTTTGGTGAACCCAAACATGATTTGGAAGATCAACTATGGGAAAACAACCATAGGGGTGTTGGTAACATATTCCCAAAAGCACGCCCAGAAGACCTCGCAGCGTCCATACAAGACCTCTACGAGAGGGAACTACTTAAACTGGTAGAGATGTGTCCCCATGAAAACTTAGTCATCATGGGTGGATGTGCGTTGAACTGTGTTGCTAACTCAAAGATCAAAGGTAAGAATATATGGATTATGCCATCTCCCGGCGATGCTGGTTCTGCTATTGGCGCGGCCGCATTAGTTCGTAAAAAGAAGTTGAAGTGGCAAAATCCATATCTTGGGACTCTTATTGGTAGGGGTATTGACTCACAAGAAGTGGTGAAAGAACTGTTGAAAAACAAAGTGTGTGGTGTTGCAAATGGTCGCGCAGAGTTTGGTCCACGCGCACTGGGCAATCGTTCACTCCTTGGTGACCCACGATATGACATCAAGGATACTGTGAACGATATTAAGAAACGACAGAAGTTTCGTCCCTTTGCACCAGCCATTCTGGAAGAGTATGCAGACGAATACTTTGAAGGACCAATGAACGAGTACATGCAGTTTGTCGCAAAGGCTAAACACGATTATAGTTCTGTTACACATGTTGATGGCACTGCGAGAGTACAGGTGGTCAAGAAAGATTGCGGTTCTGTAATCCGTTCAATACTGGAGGAGTGGTATGATGAAACAGGTTGTCCAATGCTTCTGAACACCTCCCTAAATATAAAGGGTATGCCAATGGTGGATACTTGGAATGACGCGGTGGAGTTTTCGAAATTATATAATGTTCAAGTCTTCTAGAAAAAAACTGATTGCTATTGGATGCAGTTACACTGCTGATGCTTACACCTTTCCTGTATGGCCTACACACCTTGCGGAGAAACTCGATATGGAGTGTATTAACCTTGCCGCCGAGGGAGCCGGGAATGATGAAATTTTAGCAAAAATTCTTGATGCATCATTAAATGAAAAAAATGTTGGGTTATTTGTTATAATGTGGAGTGAGTGGCAGAGAATGTGTTTTCAATTATGGCCGGGTCACTGGAAGAAATGGTGGCATCTGCATCCTATGAGAGAAATTCTGGTCCACGAAAGACGACGAGTTTTAAAACCTTTTCAACGTACTGTCAACGAATGGGGCCCCAATTTATTGGGAGCAAACAATCCATTTCACACAACTCAAAAAACATTAAGAGGGTTTATACATGCACAACTTTTATTGAAAGATATTCCACATTTGTTTATTCAAGGGCCGACACCCATAACATATTATAATGTAGATACATTAACGCAAATAGATTGTTCAGAAAAAGGGCCAGGCGGAGCCACTATAGATTTTTATAAAACTAACAACAGTCGCGAGCAGACAGCACTTGCAACAAGTATGAGTCCTTATCTTAGTAATGTTATTGAAAAAAACTTTATAGGTTGGCCAATGCTTACAGAACTTGGTGGTTATGGAGTTGACGATATACTTGATAAGATTGATCCAGAAAGAACAGAGACAAGAATAGCGATAGACGACACTCATCCAAATGAATTTGGCCAGTGGATAATGTCAGAGGAGATATATAATGCGTATGCGAAGATTTATTCTTAGGCTTAGGCTTTTCTTTTCACGATTTAAGAAGAGAAAATATTATCAAGAAAAAGGTTTTATATACGAGCAAGATGATGAGTAATTTGACACCTATTGTTAATGACCTAACAGAATATAATATAGTATGCATGAAGTGGGGTGATAAGTATGATGACTCCTACGTTGAGAAACTGAAAGAACAGTGTGAGGCACATTGTTCGGTTCCATTTAATTTCTGGTGTTTTACCGAAAAACCAGAAAAAGATTATCACATAAGACTTTGGAACCCTGGCCCATTATGTCATCTATATGATCATGATCACGGTTATTTTTGGGCATACCGAAAAGCTTATATGTTTAGAAGTCATCAACTTGAGGGAGATACCAGTTACTTTCCAACGAACTCTAAGATTCTTTTTCTTGATCTTGATGTTATTATTCATCAAGACTTAAAATACTTTTTTGATTTGCCCAATGATAAACCTTGGATTGTTCGCGGGTGGTGGAATGATCCCATAACTGTCAAGAAAAATTATGCAAGGTATAAATCTACTGTTATCAACTCGTCAGTTATTTTGTGGACGAAGGGCCAGATGTTACCAGTATGGGATCATGTTAGAGAAAATGCAGAAATTCTCTTCTTTACATATCCAAGTTTGGATAATTATTTTGCACACCAATGGTATGATACTTACAAAGAAGAGGGGCTTCTAAATATATTTCCTAAAGGAGATATATATTCATGGTATAAGGGTAATGTTTTTCCTGATGATATGGAACTAAAGAAATTGAGAACAGATCACAAAATCTGCCTGTTTAATAATAGTACTCATGTAGAAGGTGTGTATGATGATGAGATAAAAAAATTATGGTAAATATGGTAGATGTTCCCGCAGATTCTTTTGTTGCAACTGCATTGTTTTTTAATAGTCTATCTGGTGTTAATGATTTTGAATCAGCAAAAAGATGGAAACAAACTTTTGTTGATATACCAAAAGAATATCCACATTATGCACGATCTCTTGCAAGTGCTACAACAGTAGCGCAATTAGAAAGTAAGTTGTGGGTTGTAAACACACTTGAAACTCTTAACATCAAACCCAAAGTGGTTGCTATATTAGCAGGATGGTACAGTAATTTTCTTACCCCACTGCTGTTAGAAAATCTTGGCGTTGACTTTGTGTGGAATTTTGAAATGGATGGAGATGTTAAAGAACTAAGTTATAAGTTTAATAAGAAGTATAAAGACCAAAATAAATATCATGTTTATATAACTGATATTATGTTTGATGATTTAATGGATAAATCTTCCAAGAATCATTTGTCTAGATGTGAAGAAAAACGAGGCCCGTATGATATTTTTATTAATACATCATGTGAACATATGTGGCCAATGAGTAGATTTCGTGATTTGAATTGTGATTTAACTAACGATCCACTATATGTTTTGCAATCAACAGATGATGACAGGTATGAAGATCACATCAATTGTGTTAGCAGTCCAGAGGAGTTATCTGAACAAGCAAACTTTACAAAGATTTTATATAGTGGTACAAAGGAATTGGACAGTGGTATGAAAAGATTTATGGTAATAGGAAAATGAGTCACAAACAGATTACAAATTGGTGCAGAGATCATGATGTCTGGTATCTAAAGATTGACATAGAGATTCCAGAGATTTGTATTAAGGAAGCACAGGCTGTCTACGATGAAGGTTTTTTTGTAAATCATAGATACGGAGATGGTGATGGATGGTGTTCTGCATCTCTTCATAGTTTTGTGGAAAAGGGTAAAGACCTACAATTTGGATGGCACCATACAAAAAATCCAGATGGCCATGGTTTACATGAAAGCAAAGTTGAGTGGGGGTGGACAGAAGTTGCAGAAGTTGCTCCAGAGACTAAACGCTGGTTAGAAGATTTTCCACACAAAGAAAATTCCTATAGACGTTTGCGTTTCATGGTATTGAAACCACAGGGACGTATAGTTGCCCACAACGATTCTAATATAAAGAGAGACAGAGAAGGTAGAACTAGAAACATTGCTGGTGCAATAAACCTTGCGTTCTATCAACCCAAAAATTGTTATCTAAGAAGGGTGGACACTAAAGAAGAACTGCCCTTTGAGAACTGTACAGGGTTTTGGTTTGATAATGGCGTAGAACACGAAGCATATAATGCCTCTGAAGAAAATAGATTTCACTTTATCATGCATGGTGGTTTTAATAAGGAACGTGAAAAACTTATGAGGCAATCATTAGCTAAACAATTTGGTAAAGATGTATTGAAAGAAATTGATGCAATCTAAGAAACTTGAAGACTATAAATGGTTCTGTCCAGAACCCTTTACAAATTATATGAATTCTGTGGGTGGATTAAGTAAACCTTGCTGTCACATAGAATCTTGGACTGGGCACCATGATATAAAATCTCTTAGAAAAGAATTTATAGATGGTGGCGGTGATTTGATTGATAAGTGCTGTATTAAATGTATCAAAAAAGAGGAATATGGAGTTAAAAGTGCTAGACAAAATTATTTAGAAAAATTTGATGGTGAGTTCGCACATAAGAAAAAACAACTGGAAGAGAACTTAGATAATCCGCCGGTGCTTACTGTGGAGTTTAAAGCACAAGACAATCTTTGTAATTTAAGATGTAACATGTGTTGGACGATAGTATCTTCTGGCCTTGCAAAAGAAAATCTTGCTTTGGGGAAACCATTACATCCCTTGTTGAATAATAACCCACGCTATAAAAGAAAATCTATTTTTCCTGATTTAGAAAATATCTTAGAGTTAAATCTTGTGGGTGGGGAGACATTGGCTATTGATGATAATTATGAACTCTTGGAAAGATGCCCACCTAACGTAGATATTAACATTACAACTAATGCAACTGTAACTCCTAAATTTAATGGTAAGGACATATTTGATTTTATTCCAAAATTTAAAAAAGTACATATGAATGTTTCTATAGAATTTTGGGGAGAAAAAAATAACTATCTACGATTTCCATCAAAATGGGAACGTATTATGGCAAATGTTCAGAAGTTTAAATCTTTTGATAATTGTACTGTAAATTATCAGTCTACTACAAATGCACTTAACGTAGGTTACATGTTAGAGATAATTGACAATGCTGATTGTTCGATAAATTTGGGTAATTTAGTATGTGGGGAAGATGAAATCTATTCAATTGATTCTGTTCCCCCATTAATAAGAGAACAATATTTAGAAAAATACTACACTAATTATAAACAAGAAACAGACCAAATAATTTCATACCTTGAAAATATACAATATGATGAAGAACAAATGGAAAATATGTTAAAGGATATAAGAGACAGAGATAAATATAGAGGAACTTGTTTAACTGAGATATTTCCAGAATGGAAACCATATTATGAAAAACTTTGAAGAATTTGTGAGTCTTTGGAAATCAGAATCTAAAGACATAAAGATTAAAAATCCTAAAGACGCAGATGGTAATCACCCCAAGATTAAGAATCGTAATTTATTATTTTTGGTTGTTTATCCTGATAAGTTAGAGTGGAACTTTGCTATAGAGAAACAAACACAGACAACAACTTTTATGTTATCTGGTGGTTTTACTGGAGCAAGTATAGGACACGATATTCAGTTTTGTTATAGAAGTGAAGTAAATGATTATTTGGAAAACTGTAAACATACACATGCTATGATTGTGTCTGTTGGTATGGTCTTTGATATGGTAGGGGGTGTATCACCAGAAGCAGCCAAATTACGCAAATGGCGAAACGATGACGATGATCATGTCTACAATCCTTACTCTGGAGAGGATCGATTAACTCCTATCACAGATTTTTATGACTTTATTGAATCAAATGAATATTGTAAGGCTCACATCATGGCAAAACCAGATAAGCCTGCATATCTCCACCACCAACATATTAATCTAAATGTGAAGAAGTGGAAATCTATTGGTTGTCCTCCATTGAATGAGAGATGGGAAGAGTATGAACGTGATGGAAGAAATTTTCACGATGATTACACTCCCTATTGGATTAAACCAAAGGATCGGCCAAAGATTATTAATTTTAATCATCACGAAAGAACTCGCAAATCCTTTTCATACTATAGAGATTTGCAAGATGATGCATGGAAAGATTTGGAGAATGTAGATCGTAATGAATTTTATTTTAGTCGTTTTATGACACGGATGCAACCATCGTTCTATTTGTATAATACAGAATCTTTCAACGTGTTGCCTGGATTGCAACGGCCGGGGGACACATTTGATCTGTTGTTTTGTCCTACTGCTGGTTATAAGGCAGAGTTGCTTGTCGAGAAACTAAATTTTAAGGGCGAAGTTATATTTTATGATTATACCCAAGAGAATATTGATGCGAAAAAAAGTATCGTTGACATGAACATGTCCTTGGATGAAATTTATAATTATGGGGGACTTGTCCATAGTAATATTGTGGATAATGTTTTCAATAAACCTGCTGCAGAAAGAGCGGCAGCAATGGGGACACATGAAGAACTTAGAGCTTTGCAAGAGAAAATGAGTAGAGAACAGGAAGTAGATTATTGGTTGATGGATATTATAAATCCAGACTATAATAAACTTAAAGAAAAATTAGCTGGCCATCAAGTTTTCTTTGATGTAAGTAATATATTTAGTTATCATATGTCACATGCGTACTATACTTTGGGTGAACTGGTTAACTCCTATAATAAATTACATCAGACCTTATCTGAGGCCTCAAATTATTGTTGGTTTCAAGGGACTCGGCCAACTAAACAATGGGATAGAAGATGGATATCATAGCAATTCGAATTGGTGAAAAGTATGGTCCAGAGTATGAAAGATATTTAGAGGAGAAACTTCCTAATCATAATTTTATTTGGATACGCGAACAATATCATGATAAGGTAACTTTGCAGTGGAATAAAATGTGGGGTATGCAGATGGATAAAGATGAACCAATCTGTGTGATGGATATTGATATTCTGTTAGTCAATGATTATGAAGATGTGTTTAATTATCCTATCAAGCCAGGACAGTTTCTAGCAATGCCAGGGTGGTGGAGAAATGATTCTGTTAGAAATGACTATAAAATTAATGGTGGTTTTTTCAAATACTATCCAAAGGATTGTAAATATATCTATGATAAATTTATGAATGATATTCATTATTGGCAACGGTATTATATTAAAAATGGTACGACCACAGGGCCTGTTAATGGGGAACAATATTTTGTAGAAGATGCTGCAAAGGAAAGATTAGAAGTTGTTACACTGCCTGATGAATGGTTTACTCGCTGGGTTGCAGATGATAAGGTTATAGATTTTAGAAATAATAAAACTTGGCAGTACAAGATGACTGAACGGTATAGGAAGGCAACGGGTAATGATTGGATATATATGGGGGGAGAGTTTCATCCAGATATAAAGTTTGTGCATTTTACAAACCATAGAAATAAACCGCATGAATGGAGTGATTATGAACAGTTTTGTATACCTAAGCAATAATTATCGTGAGGTTTGGAAAGCTTATATTGAAAA
>Ga0209709_10001897_pt1 | contig 18783 bp, 16 predicted proteins | sample ArcticOcean_MG_C_2_FD_187435 | JGI IMG/M metagenome (GOLD analysis project Ga0209709, IMG submission 187435) | Marine microbial communities from western Arctic Ocean - ArcticOcean_MG_CB4_136 (SPAdes) (version 2) | ecosystem: Environmental > Aquatic > Marine > Oceanic | place: Arctic Ocean... | reverse complement strand
CTATGTCGTCAACCTCTGTTACTCGGGCCATGGTGAACAAACCTGTGAAGGACTTCATACTCATGAAACAACCGCTTCAAATGGGTGATTGGCGTCATTCTTCTTCATCGGTGATGATTTCCGCTGGGCCGTTCTGCGGATTGGTAAAGGTTTCGCGCACCGCTTCTGATTCTGCAACTTGGTCTTCCAAAGCACGTTGCCGGGATGGGGCTTTGACAAATTGTAATTGCAGTTCTGAAATGACCCCGTTCAACATTGTGCTCTCTTTTGAAGTCAAATTACCCCTCGTCTTTTCTTTTAGCATAGATAATGTATCGATGGCTGCTTTTGTTTCACCTAAGTTGTAGTGCGCTCTGCCTTCAGCGTCTTGTAGCAGCCCCATATTCATCATAGCGCTGCGTTGCATCATGTGGATCAATTGGAACATCTCGGTGCTGCTTTCGTCATCGAAAAATTCTCCAGCCATCATAACGCCTCATTCAAATAATTGTTCAAGTAACCAATCCGGGTCAAACTGAATCAAATCATCATACCCTTGTCCTATACCACACAATACGATCGGACGCCCGGTTGCATGTGCAATCGAAAGGCCCGCGCCGCCCTTAGCATCTGTATCGAGTTTGGTTAGGACCGCTCCATCGAATTTTAGCATTTCTTGGAAACTGCGGGCTTGGTCAACCGCGTCATTTCCAGCCAATGCATCTCCAACGAAAAGAGTTAGATGGGGGTTTGCAACTCTTCTAACCTTCTCAAGTTCGGCCATTAGGTTAGATTTGTTTTGCATTCTTCCCGCGGTATCGACTAGGACAACATCGATGCCTTTTGCTTTAGCTGAATCTACGGCATCTCTTGCGATAGCCGCCGAGTCGCCCCCTCTTTGAGAGGATACGCAGCGAATGTTTAGGCGTTCGCAGTGGGTTTCTAATTGCTCAATGGCTCCTGCCCTGAATGTGTCTCCAGCCGCGGCCAATACGGAATGCCCCCTCTCCTGTAGAAGATGTGCAATTTTGGCAACAGTGGTTGTTTTCCCCGTTCCATTTACCCCTACAAACATGATGATTACAGGGGAGTCCCCTTTGTCGATGAAACTTTGAATGCTTTCATAAAAGTCCCAATATCCTGCTTCTAAAATACTTCGAAGCGCCCTCTTTAAGCCGGCTTCGAGGACTTTAGCAATGTCGGCTCCTTTGCGTAATCTTTGTCCGATGAGGTTTTTGCGGAGGGCACCCATTACTGTAGACACGGCATCTGATGAAATATCAGATTCGAGCATTATCCACTCTAACTCTTCGATTAAATTATCCAGAGCCGCGCTCTGTTTGATTATGCGGCCACCCGATTCGACTACCCCTCCACCAAGATCTATCACAATTCCCTCTTCATCGGTAGAGCCTGACCCTCCTGCGGGTGCTGCTTTTACTTCTACCAGTTGGCGGCCGGTTGTTGTTCGCATCATATGGAGGTCTACTTTTGACCCTGCAAGGCGGTCAACATCCATTCCACCTCGTTTTTTGAGTTCCTTTGTATTGGCTTTACGCTGAATATTTTCTCTTTTTGCTTGCTTGGCCAGGACTTTCTTTTCCTTACGGGTTGGTTTGGTTGGAAGTGAATAATCGTCTTCTTCGTTCCAATCTTCCCATTCCTCTTCTTTTTCCTGAGAGGGTAATTCTAATTTTTCAGAATCATCAATTTCTTCCCATTCATCCTCAGAAACCGGGATGGTGGGGGGATCTATCGGTTGTTGTTGTCCAATTGCTTCGGTGGCTTCTTCTGAGCCTTCTTCCGCAGATAGGGCGTCTGTATCTACTTCTGATGCAGCGTGTTGCACCTTTTTGCGAAATTTATCGAACAATCCCATTTCCTCACCTAATCATCCAGTGTTAATTCTCCGCCCACCCCTCTTCGCCTACGTTTAGTTGTAGGGTCTGGGCTAGGGGGTGTAGGAATTGTAGGGGTTGTAGAAGTTGTTTGTTCGGGTAGTTCCTCTTTTGATTCGGACATTTCTTTAGCCGAGTGTTCAAATGTCATTGCTAATTCTTCGATGCGTTTGGTAAGCACAGCTGCATCGGCTTCGAACTGAGATTTCAGTTCTGTTAAATCGTTTAGCCGTTTGGTTACCAATTCTGCAGCGTCTTTTGGGGTTCTTTCGCCAAAAATACCGCTGCCTAAATCTACGATGGTTGTGACTCCTTTAGGAATAGGAACCATGACGCCGGCCCCTAGTGGAATGTGGCCACTAGAGCCGTTTGATAGTGCGTTTAGGGCTTGTCTTGTATCGTCGTGTTCGAGTTGTACTGCCTCTACCCTATCGATTTGAAGTTGAATCTCTTCAAGGCGTTGCCTATTCATATCAACCAGTCGTGCCATTCGTTGAAGTTCGCTTGAATCGACCATGGGACTCACCCAATGGGAGTTGCCTCACCGTCAAGAACCCGACGATTGTCGAAGTTCACTCATCCTCTGCTATTGGGGCGATAGTTCCGCCCGCTGCAGCAATTTGTTCGCGGAATGCATCGAGGACACGAGCTTCCGTAGACGTTCGTGGGTCAATTTCAGAAACAGAGTTGATGGTAATTGCGCGACGGTTTGCCTTATGGCGAGAACCGATTATCGAGTAACAGCGGTGTTCTGCATCATCTGCTGAGTCTGCGACGATGTCGAGATTGAACTTCTGTCGCTGGCTGCCGAAAGGGGCTGTGCCGGATACACGGAAGGCTTGCATAATCCGGCCGACCTGTAAATCTCTCTTAAACGCGCTGGCGCGGGGCCATATGTATCAAAGTTCAATCGTGATGTGGTTTTCGCTGTTTTATGCGGGGGGTTGTTGTGGTGGTTTTGGTCATCTTGGCTGCCCCAATATCCTTTGCTGACCCGGGTGCTGACGGTCTAAGCGTCGGTGATCAGTGGGGTGAAAGTGAGAGCGGTTCGGTTTTGAATGAATTAAGCGGCTCCGGTGTTATCATTGCTGTGGCCGATACTGGAATTGATTTGGACCATTCATGTTTTAGAAACTCGACTGGGGAGGTTGGCGAGCCTGGGCCTTCTCATCGAAAAATTCTCTTGTTAAACAACACGATTGATGATTGGGACACTCAGGGTCATCAACAATTCAGGCACGGTACTCATGTTGCTGGTATTCTTGCGTGTGACCCGTTAGATGGCGACATTAGCATGCGTTCGATATCCAACGCTTCACGACTAATTGTGCAGGATATCGTAAATTCCTCGGGGTGGGTCCCTCCAGATAGGGTTGAAACTTTGTTAGCCGAAGCTTCCGCTAATGGAGCAATAATTAATTCGTGGTCTTGGGGAGATAATACTATCAATTATACAGATAGAAGTCGCACAATAGATGAATGGACTGTTGAAAACCCATGGTCGTTGATTTTTGTTGCTCCAGGAAATAATGGGGGAATGATGTTGGAGCCTTCAAATGCATACAATGTGGTTTCTGTAGCGGCTAGTGATTCTGAAGAAAATGGTAGTATGTGGCCTTCTAGTTCCCATGGCCCTGATGTTAATGGGAGGCGGGGAACTTTGATTTCCGCCCCTGGGATGAATATTTTATCGGCTAAAGCCGACGGTGCTAAATTTAGCTTTAACAATGATTCGCATGCCATGACTGGTACCTCAATGGCAACGCCTATGGCCGCCTCGTTTACCGCATTATTACAACAAATGATTGAGGAAGAGGAGGGATTCTCTCCTTCCGCTCCTTTGCTGAGGGCCCTGTTGGCTTCTTCGGCCGAACCTATCACTGGGCCAGATCCCGATTCAATCCAGGGATATGGGCGACCAGACCTATCCTCGTTTGAGAGTGGTGTTTACGTTCATGACTCTTACGCGGTTGAAGATTGGGTTTCTGTCATTCAGTCTCGTGGTGGCACTTTAGATTCGTTGAAATCCAACCCGTGGAATGGTTCGGGCGCGGCTGGGCCCTTCCTCTCTGAAAACGAATCTTGGAGTCGCTTATTCCAGCCGGTGGCAGGTAAAGATGTTGAAATTGTAATGTCATATAACGCGCGACCTATGGGTCAAGAGATTGACGACCTTAGATTGGTTTTGAAGACTTCCGATGGAAGATTTGCGGTAGATGACCAACTTTCTAGTTCCGGTTTTAGCACTTTTTGGTATGAGTCTATGAAAAATCCATTAGAACTCAATTCTTCTAATGAAACAACTGTTATGATTAGAGTTCCTGCTGACTCTTTAGAAGGGGTTGAGTGGCTCGAGGTTGAGGTTGTAGCAAATTCGATTTTACAGGGGGGTAATAACGGAACTCTTGGAATTAATGGAACCATGCTTGGTTTTGGCATTGCAGCCACGGGGGTTACTGATTTGACTCAAAATAGAGGCCCGGATATTGTAATGAATGAAGGCCCGGTTGGGGGAGAAAACTATTCTGATTTTGTTTCAATAAATTTAACCGTGGATGATTATGAAAATGATAGTTTCATTGTTGCAATACGCCTAGTAAATGAAAATTTTACAATTGATTTGGGAGATTGTGCCATTGTCCTACACAATGCTTCTGAAATATTATGTGAAGTGGACATTTCTAGGGATTTGATACTTTATCCAATCTTGCGCCATGATTGGTCCTTTGAAATAATAGCCGTGGATAGTAATTCATCGGTCTGGACAGAGGCTAAAATAACAACCTTTAACACTGAAAATTTCACTCTTTGGTGGAATAATCCAGTGTTGGAAGAGCCGAGGCTCCCGCTCCCTATTGGGAAAAGCGGAGAGAGTGAATTCAACCTGATGTTGTTTTGGGGTATTTCCGGTGTTGTTGTTGGTGTAATAGTGGCGGCCAGTGTTATGTTTAGACGGTTTGAGGGGGGGGCTTTAGATTCGCTGCTTCCACCATTTAGAGAAGAAGAATAGACGTTTGGGGCGCGAGTGAACATTAAGTCAAATGGCTCGATGGCCACGATGTCCGTAGGACAAGGGTGAGAGAAAAATGGGAGAAAGACTCTATGTTGGAATTGATTTGGGAACATACCAATCTACCATTGCAAGTAGTGCTGGTTCGATTGAAACAATCGAGACTGTTGTTGGGCGTCCAAAGGACCCCATCGCTAGAAATTTTCTAGGTCGCGATGTTTTATTCGGTAGCGATGCTCTGAAAAACAAGTTGGCTTGTAACCTATATCGCCCTATGGCTGCAGGGGTTGCTCAAGACGATGAAGCAAACTTGGCTGCTGCTAAGGCTTTCGTCACCCACCTTATCGAAACAGCTGGACCTGAAGAGTATGACGAGGTTTTCGGAGTAATATGTTCGCCATCTCACGTTTCTTTCACTGATAAGAGTAATTTGGTCGCTACACTACGTGGCCAGGTTAATGCAATCATGGTAGTAACCGAGCCGTTCGCAACCGCCTATGGAATCGGCGAAATATCCGGTTCTATTTGTGTTGATGTTGGGGCTGGAACTACAGATATCGCACGTCTTTACGGAATATTCCCTACTGAAGAAGACCAATTGACTATCCAGGAAGCTGGAGATTGGATCGATGAACAACTTATGGAACTAGTAAAGAAGAAGTATACTGGTGCGCAAGTTACCAAAGACATGGTTCGTAAGTGGAAAGAAGAATTCTCCTACATTAGTGGCGATGACCGTGAACAGATGGTCGAATTATCTGTTGAAGGTAAGAAGCAGGTTGTTGATATTGGTGACTTGGTAAAGGCTGCTTGTTCAATGATTATTGGAAAGGTTGGAACTGCAATCAAGGCAATTGTTGCTACGGCAGATCCTGAATACCAACCAATCCTTAGAAACAACATCATCCTATCTGGCGGCGGCTCTTTAATCGAAGGAATCGCAGATGCTATTGCAAATGAGATTTCGGATATCGGTGATGTCACCGTAACTTGTGTTGAAGATCCTATTGAAAAGGTCGCTACGGGCGCTTTAGCGCTTGCTCAAGACATGCCTGATGAGCAATACACCGCAATCAACTAAGGGTCTTAGAAAGGACTCATTAGACCCCTTGGGGAATGAAAGGTTGAAGAGTGGTTGTTGCACGATTGTGTGTAATGGCGCTCGGTTCATCTACCTCTGGCGGTATTCATCGCATCTCAGATTCGACTGGTGATGAGCGTGCGGCACTCGAAGGAATGTTACGCGCTTACCCTGTTGATCAACTCGTTGAAGAGGTCTTGGTCGCTTGGCAAGAGCTAGCGGATAGAAACGAAGATCTAGTCACCTCAAAACAAAGATTACGCGTTCTAGAATTGGATTTGGCTGAACGTAAGGATGAGGTTGCCCCTGAAGTTGCGCAACTTCGTGCTGTAGAAAGTCAGATTGATGAATCGAGTGCACGAATTATACATCTTGAGCGGTTATTAGAAGATACTCGTAACGAATTGGAAGAAAGTAGATCTGGCCTTTCTGTGGAAGAGCGTGCTTCTTTAGAAAATGAAGCTATGCAACTTAGAGAATTAACCACTCAACAAGACGAAGTTATTGGTGAAATGGAAGGCCGGATGACCCAAATGGTAGAGGCTTTGGAAAGAGCGGCTGATGCTGGATTAACTAGTGTAACCGCTGATGAAGTCCGTGCTTTGAAATCCCAAGCGGATTCGTTGTCCGGTGACCTTGAATCTGAAAAGGCCGCAAATAATTCCCTAGAGGAAGAACGTCAAAGGCTGCGGGATATCGCAGACCGTCTTCGCGGATTACTAGATGCTAGGGATAAGCGTCTTGCTGAATTGGAAGAGCAAATTGAAAGAGTTATGCAGGGTCCTCGTTCTGTTTCCGCAGAACATGATTATTTGGTAGAACAAATAGAAGAGTTGAAGCGTCGCTTACTTGAGAGAAACCGTGAGTATGAATCTCTTAGAAGGAGAGAGCGCCGCTTACACAACGATGTATTCGAAAGAGATGAAAGAATTCAACAGATGTCTCTAACTGTTTCTGATTTCGAATCTGCCCTAACGGACAGAACGTCTGAAGTTAGGGAATTAGAATCTCAAAGAAATACTGCTGTCCATGAACTGGATGGTGTTAGAAGAACTGAACGTACTCGTGAAGTTGTAGGAAGGGTCTTTGCTGATTCGTTATCATTGGTTCGAACCCATGATGAAAGAGAATTGAAGAAGGAAATATATGCAAACTCCCCTGATGTTGAAAGAAAACTTTCTACTCCAAATACAGAAGATATGCACACTTTGGCAGAGGGTGGAAAGGTTGACCTTGAAACCGCTCTAGATGTTATTGAAAAGGGGATGGATGTAGATAGAACCCCTCGTCCGGATTCGCCAGGTGGAACTGGAGACCCTGTTCTTTACGACGAGGATTGAGTTCCTGCTACAACTTCGGCAATTCTTCGACCGAGTTCTTCCATGTTTGATGCGTCCTCGGTTAGCGTCCCAGTAACAATCCAATTTGCTCCAGCATTTGCGGCTTTTGCTGCTTGCTCTCGAGAACGAATTCCTCCGCCTACAATCAGGCATAATTCGTCAACCTTTCTTGCTGATTCGATACATTTTGGATCTACTTGGGTTGATGCCCCGCTGCCCGCTTCGAGATAGAGTATTTTGAATCCAAACATTTTGGCGGTCAGTGCATATGAATTTACCAATTCTGTTTGATTGGTTTCAATAAGTTCCGCTTCACCAACCTCGCCAACTTTACCACCTGGTGAAAACACCAAATATCCAGTTGGTAGGGCTTCTACACCAAATTTGTCAAGGTATGGTGCGCCGTGTAATTGCTCTCCGATTAAGAATCTCCTGATTTGTGAATTCATTAGCATCATGAATGTGATACCGTCTGCTGCTGGTGATAGTGCGTGTGCCCCTCCTGGGAAAAGAATAACCGGCACTCTCCACATCTCTTCGTCTGATGTTGGGTCTTGGCTTGCTGCGAATATTTGCAATTCTAGTGCTTCTTGGATAGTTTTACAGGTTTTATGAACTACTTCATCGGGTGTATCTGTAGAACCGCCCACAAATATCATCCTAGAGCCTGAATTTATGGCTGTTATTGCCCTTCTAGTGGCTTCCTCGGAACTCTGTTTTCCTGGGTCGATTAGGGTGATGTGACGACACCCGTGAGATCTGTCGAGGATATAATTGAGGAGGCCTTCGTCGGGGAGCATGTTAGCCTACCTCTTGTGGGGGTGCAATGATGTTTTTGGCAATATCTTGTCCTTCTTTAATTGCTTCATCGGCCCATATCTTATCCACAGATAGCGGATGTTCGCCTTGCATTATCTCCAACCATCCCTGGGTGGGCCGTGATAAATCTCCGTTAATCCAACACTCGACTAAGCCGTCGCCTCTTTCGAAACAAAAACGGTCTTCGCTCATTTCATCAAGTGTGAAATTGTTTGGAATATCAGATTTAATTACAATACCTCCGCGCCAATTTACTAGATTGTCTTGGCTGCCAGCACAGGGCCATCCCGGGCCAATCGATTTGCCCCCAGTACAATCAATTGAGTTTTTAGGGGCTGTTTTTTTCAATTTAATTATTCCACCTAAATCGACTACTTTCTTTGCTAATTCTTTCTCTAACCATTCTCGACGTAATGCCCAACCATAAACGGTTTTTTTAGCAGCTGTAATTTCTATTAAATTAGAATCTAAGTTTTTAATTATTCCAGGGGACCTTACTGGGTTTCCAATTTCTTGCCGGGCTTCAAAAATAGTAACTTCGAAATTTCTTTTGAGAAGTTCAAGGGCACAGGAAATACCACGTAACCCACCTCCTGCAATTTCAATCATCGCTTCACTTCCACTATTCTTAATGCAAATACAGGACAGGATGGTATGCAGTGTTCACATAATGTACAATCTGACTGTTCTACAACTGCTAACCTGTTAACTAAATCTAGAGCGTTTGTTGGGCACAAAGCAATACAAGCCCCGCATCCATAACAAAGATCTTCATCAACAACAAAAATTGCCGATTTCGCCTCCGCCATAGTTGTTGCAGTGGATACATACTCATTGCTGCTTCGGCCAGACGTCCTATGGAGAATTTATATGGAACATATATTGTTTAATTTAATTAATGATTATTTTTCCATCTGAAATATAAATTAGATAATTACAATAATAATCGAATAACGGTTGTAGACCCCTCTGTTTCCTTTGGAGTGTATAATGTTGGAGTAGTGCTGAAGTAAGTTATGATGTATTCATCACTTGTACGAAGTAAGACCCGTTGTTGTTTTTCGCGATTAGTCTATAACCATTACTAGAGTTTCCCGATCACTAGAATCTCTAAAAACTAGTCCAGTGGAAATACAGGGGTGCGGTATCTTCATTGCAGATTGAATTAAGGGAGCATCATGGTTTTCTATTCTCCAGGTAGAACTACTTCTTATCCCGACTCACCGCCAGAAAATGGAATTCGATATCATTATCTCGGTGGAGGGGACGAGGTTGGTAATGTTGGATGTGTATTTGAAGATAAAAAAGGAACAAAAATGTTACTAGATTATGGATTAGCTCCAACAAATCCTCCAAAATATCCAAGAGAGGCGCCTAATATCAAAGATGCAGTAATTACGCATTCCCATATAGATCATCTCGGCATGGCTCCATGGCTTTGTTCAAATTATAGAACCAGACTACACGGAACTGCTTTAACAGCAAAAATAAGCCATATGATGTGGAATGATTGTTACAAAATAAGCCGTATTGAAGGTTACCCATTAACATGGGATAAAAGAGATATTGATGAAGCAGTATCTTCTTGGAGAACGCATAGTTTTGGTGAAACCTGGGAAAACGATAACTGGAAATTAAAACTAACAAAAGCAGGACACATTCCCGGTGCTGCAATGTTAAACGTTGAAACCGATACACACAAACTCTTGTTTACTGGTGATTTTGATACGAGGGATTCACCACTTACAACTGGGGCTAAACCTGAAAAATGTGATATTCTATTCGTTGAAGGAACATATGGCGGCAGAGACCATCCATCCAAAGATGAAACAACTAAAGCATTCATAGATAGAGTCCTCGAAGTTAAAGAAAGAGGAGGAACTGTATTAATTCCTGCTTTCGCTAATGGAAGAACACAAGATATTGTTATGACGCTTCACAAACATCTTCCAGAATTAGACGTTCATGTAGATGGAATGGGAAAACATGTGGCGAAATTACAGATGGAGCACCCTGAAGCATTACGGGACCCACAAGCTCTCAAGGATGCTTGGAAATGGTGTAAGAGAGTATCTTCAAAATCTGATAAAAAGCGAGCATTAGAAGCCGATTGTATTGTTTCAACTTCAGGAATGATGGAAGGGGGGCCGTCCATTTGGTATCTTAACCGATTACGCGAAGACCCTAAAAATGCAATTCTACTAACTGGATATCAAGCAAAAGGCACCGGTGGAAGAATGTTACTCGATGAGGGCCATGTTCCAATTTGGGATAAGAAAACACCAATCGACTTAGAAGTTAGTCAATTTTCCTTTTCAACCCATGCCGGGCATTCTGAAATTGTTGAATTTGCAAAACAATGCGAAGCCGAAACAGTAGTTGTGTATCACACCGACCCAACTCATGCACGTCCACCACTCGTTGAAGAATTAGAATCTAATGGGCACACGGTTCACACACCAATAAATGGTAAATCTGTTATTATTGATTGATGAAAATAGCCGAAGTCATTGAATATAGTGACATTTAGCGCTATTCATGGCAACCAAAGCTCCACCCGGTAAGCGCCGCAAGAAGAGAAAACTTCGACTTTCTCTCAAGAGCTCGAAATTGAAGAAAAGCGACACCTATTCAGATCAAGTAGGATGGTCAACAGATGTTGGTAAAACGCTCACCGATGCCGTTAAGGAAAAAGGTCCAGATACTCTCAAACACCAATGTGAAATGTGTGGTACTATAATGAAGGTAAAGAAACCGAAGAAAGCAAAATACACAATTACCTGCCCACACTGTGAACACGAGCAATCCTTTTCATGATTCAAATTTTAGAAACCAAATAATTCTAAAATACGTTTCAATGCAGCTAGTAGTAGTACAGCCCCCAACAAACCCCTAACCGTTTTTTGAGAAACCATATCAGCGCCAACTTTAGAGCCGATAATTCCTCCAATAACAACGGCTATTGCAAATGGTAACAACACATCCCAATCAAGTACCAATTGGCCAGAAATAGAATTACCAATCAATCCCGATGCTGAATTTACCCAAATGAAAGCAGCGGCAACACCAGCTGTAGTTTTGGCATCCCCCCAACCGAATAGCAAAATAATAGGCGATAGGAAAATTCCACCGCCCACTCCTATAATGCCACTTAGGAATCCAATAACCGCCCCTACAATAACAGAAACATATACTGCGGGTGGTTTTACAAATATCTCTTCTGAACTACTATTTTTTATTGTTAATAATCTCCAAGCTGCAAAAATCAAAGTTATCGATAATAATGTATCATAAACTCCATGGTCTATCTTTAGATAACCACCAATCATAGCAGCGGGTATACTTGCAACTACGAAAGGAAGAGTCAATTTCCAACTGAAAAAGCCCGAACGCTTGTATGCGAAGAATGCAATTCCAGCAACAATTAGATTCAAACTCCAGGCGTGCTGCTTTAACCAAGCAGAATCCTGTGAAGCATATGCTGTCAAAGACAAAACCGCCAGATAACCGGACGCACCACCATGACCAACACTCGCATATAAAATTGCAATTATGCAAATTGCCAGCAGAATAGTTACTTCCACAAACCCCTCGAAGAAGACCTGCAAAATTACCTTAACTGCCGCGGAGTAATCAAATCCTATCGTCGGCTGGTCGTGTTATGTCGGAGCACCACTTTCCATTTTGAATGGAAAGTAGAGTGTATATTCTGATTTTTATTCAAATAATATTTCCAAAAGGTGTACTGTATGGAGCCAATAGTAATAATTGCAACAATTCTATTTTTGGTAGTTGCACTTATTTTCAGCCCCCTCGGTCTGGGTGGCGGCGTGCTTTACGTTCCAATTTTTCATTACATTCTCGATTGGGGATTCCAAGAGTCTCTTATCGGCTCTCTTACACTGGTTTTGATGGTATCATTAGGTAGTAGCCTAGCCCATTCCAAAACAGGAAATGCAGATCATAAAATAGCAAACTCGGGCAGAATAACAGCAATACCTTCCGCCATAATAGGGGCAATTCTTTCAGGCATCATCATCGGTTTTATCGGTGATGCTGCAATAAAACTCTTTGCGATCATCATACTCTTATTCGTCTTAAATGAAACCGTGAAAAAGATGAAGAGTTCGGATAAAGCAACGGAAGAAGAATTAGATATCACCCCAGACGTAGTAAAGAAGTACCAATATGGTACTGCTTTTGCAGGTTTTTCGTCCGGATTATTAGGGATGGGGGGGGGTGCAATATTAGTTACACTCAACCGTAATCTGTTGAATATGGGCGCCCGTAAATCTGCGGGCACAAGTTATCTCATTACATCTACCATTGTTCCTGTAGCACTTTTCAGTCATCTATTACTCGATGGGGCAACCTCAGAAATAATAGACACAGCAGGCTGGGTTTCTATACTAATAGTCCCTATATTGGTGGCTATATCAGCCTTTTCCGGTGCTAAATTCGCAATAGAAAATATACCCAAAAAGATGGTAACAAATTTGTTTTTAGGGGCCGTATCTGTGGGCGCTTTGCGATATGCATACGATTTAACGCACTATGCATATAATCTAATTTCTACAATCTAATACATCAACTGGGGGAATATTATGGCAGAAACTCCTTACTTTATCGAAGTGGAAGAGGCCTTAAAAATCTGTTTTCGGACAAAAATCCAAACCGAAACCGAATTGACCGGGTTAGACGCGAGTTACCAGCGAATTTTAGCAACAGATCTACATTCTCTTGTAAACGACCCACCCTTTGACAATTCAGCAATGGATGGGTTTGCAATGCGCTATGAGGATACAACAAATCCACCGTCAACGCTTGAAATAATTGGCACAATCCAAGCAGCAGGCCAAGAAGACAACATTACAGTTGGCCCAGGCCAGGCGGTTCGAATAATGACGGGGGCGCCAATGCCCAAAGGAGCAGATTCAATACTCCAGGTCGAATTAACTTCTAGTGACGATTCTTCGGTTATCCTTCAGAAAGAGGGGATGAAACATTTCATTAGAAAGCAAGGTGAAAACCTAACAAAAGGGCAGGTTGCATTGAAAGCAGGAACTTTCCTTACCCCTTCTAGAATTGGACTATGTGCTACAATGGGCCATAATTCAATTCCCGTAGTAAAACGTTTGAGGGTAGCTATAATTTCCACCGGTGACGAATTAAAGCAGCCCGGAGATAAATTAGAACGTGGAGAAATATACGAATCCAACTCCTTTGGTTTGGCAGGATTGGTAAAATGGTTAGGCCATCATCCAGTAAGGATGCATTGCGTAGGGGATACATTAGACTCGTTACGCGAAAGCCTCAACACTGCAGCAGAAGATTGCGACCTTATCTTGACCAGCGGCGGGGTATCTATGGGCGAATGGGATTTGGTTAGAAAAATCATGGAAGACGAGGGAGATGTTCATTTCTGGCGAGTTAAACTACGCCCCGGTTCACCACCGTTGTTCGGATTATGGAAGGACACACCAATCTTTGGACTACCTGGCAACCCAGTAAGTTCACATGTTGTTTTCAGAATCTTAGTTGGGCCTTGGATCAGGAATGCAACATCTGCCACAGGGCCTATTGAAGTTCGAGCGTTTGCGAAGTTAGCAACTACAGTAAAACCAACAAAAGACAGCCTTACTTTACGAAGAGTAACAATTGAAACCACCGAAGAGGGATTGGTCGCCCACCAGAAAATCCATCAGGGTTCGGGCAATCTTGCTAGTATTGCCTACAGTGAGGGAATGGCGGTATTGCAACCAGAAAGGGAATATTCAATCGGAGATATGGTTGAGGTAATGATTATTTGAGGGATTATCATGAAATTTAAACAAGATATGGAATTAATTGAAGCCTTAGCGGCCCATTTTCCCAACTCTAAGCGCAATACACTTCGAAAAATGCTTACAGAAGGAAGAGCCTTAGTTGATGGCAATGCCGTACACAAAGCCAAACACCTCGTTGAAGCAGGCAGTTCGGTTACGATTTCGGATAGAGAAAATGCTGCGATATCTTCGCCCCCACCCGTGCCTAAAAAACCCCACCCAAGAATCAAAATCTTGTTTGAAGACTCCGATATTATTGTGGTGAATAAACAAGCTGGTCTGCTATCTGTGGCAACAGATAAGATGGAGCCAGATACACTTCATTCAAGAGTTGTTGATTATCTTCAAAGCGAAGATAATGGCGATTGGGCGTTTATCGTACATCGTTTGGATAGGGAAACATCAGGGGTTATGATCTTCGCAAAACACAAAAGACACAAAGAATATCTTCAGGCGCAGTTTGCTGATAGGTCGGTTCACCGAGTCTATCACGCATTGGTCCAGGGCAAACCCGAACAAGAGAGTGGAACAATACACGAGTGGCTTTTAGAGGACAAATTCTTACGAATAAGAACCGTCAATAAGGGAAACCCAAACGCCAAAGAAGCGATTACACATTGGAGTTTGGAGGATAGTGATGAAATTGCGAGCCTACTAATGCTAACGATAGAAACCGGGCGCAGACATCAGATTAGAGTAGGCCTCGCCAATCTCGGATTGCCAGTTGTTGGAGATGAGCAACACGGTGCGGTGGGCAACCCAATAGGGAGAATCGCTCTACACGCATCCGCTCTAGAACTACTGCATCCCCAGAGCGAAGACCCGGTTAGATTCGAAGCACCAATCCCCTTCGGACCTGAGCCATAAGCAAGGTCTCAAGAACCCTTGACTAGCCCATGTAGAATAATGGCCAAGCCTGGAGACGATGGTTGGATTGAAGTTCGCGGAGCGCGAACCCACAATCTACGCGACGTTGACGTAAAATTACCACGAGGAAACTTCGTAGTAATTTCAGGGGTTTCGGGGTCTGGAAAGTCCTCTCTAGCATTCGACACATTGTATGCTGAAGGCCAAAGAAGATACGTCGAAAGTTTATCCTCCTACGCAAGACAATTTATTGGACAAATGAAAAAAGCCGATTGTGATGCAATCGAAGGCCTATCTCCTGCTATTTCAATCGATCAAAAGCAAGGCAGCCACAACCCCCGTTCGACAGTTGCAACGGTTACTGAAATAATGGATTATTTACGATTGATGTGGGCTAGAATTGGCAAGCCCCACTGTCCAACATGCGGTATTGAAGTTGCACGTAGGACTATACAAGAAATCGTAGATGACATCACTTGGAATATGGAAGGACACGCAGTTGCAGTTTGGAGTCCGGCGATACGCAACAGAAAAGGTACTCACGCAGACCTCTTCCGGCATTTAGTCGAACAAGGGTGGACGGAAGGGCGAATTAATGGAAGAGACGCCTCTTTTGAGGAAGACCACAAACTCGACAAGAATCTCCGCCATGATGTCGATGTACGAATAGACCGCCTCCGATGCACTAAAGATAGACGTCAAAGATTGACAGAAGCAGTCGAATCCGCACTAAGAATAGGAGGGGGAACAGTTGCAATAGAGAGCCTCAAACCCCCCGAAGACGACTATGAATTGAGCGAAGGCTCGAAGTCGGAAGAAACAACAGTGGGCGGCACAATGGTCTGGTCCGAAGAATTCGCATGCCCACAACACGGAGCATTCATGCCAGAAATGAGCCCAAGGGTTTTCTCTTTCAATTCACCCTTAGGGGCATGCCCTTCTTGTCAAGGCCTCGGGATTCAACGAAGATTTAGTGCCGAACTTTTGGTCAATCGTAAAGCGACCATATCCGAAGGATGCATCATCCCATGGCGGCAATCGATGTCCCCTCACTGGTATCGGAAACTTATGGAACAAACCGCCGAACACTATGGGATACCAACCAATATTCCATTTTTCGAATTAGACGAAGATAGTCAAGACATTCTAATGAATGGTTCAGGTTCGACAATAATCCACTTTGAATTCCGCTCTGAAACCGGTTCACAGTATAACTATAGCAAGCCCTGGGAAGGGGTTTTCGGCAGATTACAAAAGACGTATACAGAGACAACATCAGACCGAACCAGAAGTCGATTAATCGCCTGTATGAACGATGAAGACTGTCCAACCTGTGATGGTGAAAAACTCAATGCAGCCGCTAGACAAGTCACAGTTGCCGGAAAACGCCTGCCCGAAATTGGAGCAGCCAGTGTGCACGAAGCACTCGACATAGTCAATTCGATGAGAGGTGAAGGAAATAGTGCAGAAACACTAGACGATAGAAGCGCATTCATCGGTCGCGATATACTCAAAGAAATAGAAGGTAGACTATGCTTCCTAAACGATGTTGGGTTAGATTATCTGACTTTAGACCGGAGAGCAAACACACTTTCGGGCGGAGAGAGCCAAAGAATTAGGCTAGCAACCCAAATCGGTAGTCGCTTGACCGGAGTGATGTATGTTCTAGATGAGCCATCGATTGGGCTCCATCAAAGAGATAATGAACGCCTATTGAAAACACTCAGGGAGTTATCTGATTTGGGTAATACTCTACTGGTTGTAGAGCACGATGAAGAAACCCTTCGTCAAGCAGATTGGCTATGCGACCTTGGCCCGGGCGCAGGATTAGAAGGTGGCAGAATTGTGGCCAATGGCCCTCCGAGTGTAGCTATGAAATCAAAAGAATCGGTGACTGGCGCATATCTTTCGGGCAAGCGTAGTATTCCGGTTCCTGAAGAAAGAACCCCCGCCAAAAAAGGACACCTGAAGGTAATAGGGGCAAGACAACACAATCTTGAGAACATCGATGTCGCATTCCCCTTAGGATGCTTAACCGCAGTTACTGGAGTTTCAGGTTCAGGCAAATCATCTCTTGTTTCTAGTATCTTAGCCCCGGCTCTTCAACGACACCTGACAGGATCTGATAGCCAACCCGGGGCCCATGACGATATTGAAGGGATTGAAAAAATCGACAAAGTGATTGTAATAGACCAATCACCAATCGGCCGCACGCCCCGTTCAAATCCAGCAACATACACCAAAGCATTCGACGATGTACGCAAATTATTCTCCGAAACCAACCTTTCTAAAGAGCGAGGATATACCCCTGGCCACTTCTCTTTCAACGTCAAAGGTGGACGCTGTGAAGCATGCCGAGGCGGCGGGTCGATAAAACTGGAAATGAATTTCCTTCCCGATGTTTGGATTACTTGTGATATATGCCAAGGTAAGAGATACACAAGGGAAACTCTCGAAGTCAATTGGAAGGGGAAGAATATCCATGATATTCTGGAAATGCCAGTAAGTGAAGCAGTAGATTTCTTTGCAAATCATCGCAAACTTCACCGAACCCTTTCCACAATCAACGATGTTGGCCTAGGATATATTCGACTCGGTCAGCCAGCAACGACGCTTTCAGGTGGCGAAGCGCAGCGTGTGAAACTAGCTAGTGAATTACGCAGGCCACCTCACAAACATACAATGTATATTCTCGACGAGCCAACAACCGGGCTTTCGTTTTCAGATGTTCAACAATTGATTGAAGTCTTGTTAAGATTGAGGACAACAGGGCATACAATAATCATCATCGAACACCATCTCGATGTCATCAAATCCGCAGATTGGGTGGTGGACCTTGGCCCAGAGGGTGGCGGCCGTGGCGGGAAGGTTGTAGCAATCGGCACCCCTGAAGATGTTGCAAAAGTAAAGAAAAGTTTCACCGGACAATTCCTCAAAGAGATGTTGTAAATTCAAGAATATTCTATTCTATTACGAGGGTAGTATTCATGGACGGTAGTCTCTGCCGTCCTGCTGCCCCCTAAGGGGGCAGGTGTTCCAAGTGCCCTCAAACATAGTTCGAGTAGAGACCACTCCTAAACTTGGCGAAAGCATGAATGATGTTCGCGGAGATTCTGTAAAGAGGCAACTGGCCGCCGATTGCGGTATTGAAATTACAAAAGTAAGATCAATTGTAGGCTTTCTAATCGCTAGTGAGATAGACGCGACTCAAATTAACGAGAGAGTCGACGATGTATTCGCCGACCCAATAATCGAAGAGAGCGCTACCGATTCACTACATTTGGAAAATCCGGACTTATTTCCCGATGCACCCGACATGGTTGTTACAATCGGATTCAAGCCAGGAGTGACCGACAACCCGGGAAAAGCCGCTCTTGATGGGTTTCGCACAATATTTCCAAACGCAGGCGAAGATGCAAAAATATCCACCTACATCACATACGCATTCAGTGGAGTTCCCGAGGGAGTTGAAACGGATTGGCTTTCAAAACAACTCCACAATGCTCTAATCGAGCGGGCACTTTCCTCTCGTAGTGGCGAGCCATTCTCCCAAATAGAGTATACGCCGATGCCGCCAAGCGATTACACACCGCCAGAAACCGTGGACTTAGAAATTTCTGACGAGGAGTTAATCAAACTTTCAGAAGAAGGCCTATTGGCTCTAAACTTGGAAGAAATGCAAACGATTCAGGCACATTATCGCGACCCTGAAATTCGAGCAGCAAGGGCCGCAGTTGGGTTGCCAGAAAACGCACCTACCGATGTTGAACTAGAATGTCTAGCCCAAACCTGGTCAGAACATTGCAAGCACAAAATATTCGCAGCCCACATCCATCATGTTGATACTGAGACGGGCGAAGATACAGAAATTGATTCGTTATTCAAGACCCATATCATGAACCCAACCCTCGAGATGAAAGAAGAAGTTGACTGGCTTCTTTCGGTATTTCACGACAATTCAGGT
>Ga0209709_10001895_pt1 | contig 18795 bp, 20 predicted proteins | sample ArcticOcean_MG_C_2_FD_187435 | JGI IMG/M metagenome (GOLD analysis project Ga0209709, IMG submission 187435) | Marine microbial communities from western Arctic Ocean - ArcticOcean_MG_CB4_136 (SPAdes) (version 2) | ecosystem: Environmental > Aquatic > Marine > Oceanic | place: Arctic Ocean... | reverse complement strand
AATGGTTCATAAATATTATAACGATATTTATAAGCCAATAAAATTTAGAGAGTGGACATACAAAAAATAACTGCAAAAATTGTGCCACCAGTGTGCCAGAAAAAACTTTTAGGGATCGTGGTTCTGTGTGTGATCAAATTGTGATCAAACACACAAACGCAATTGTATAGAAATAAATAAGTGTTGGTATTATTGGTAGCGGGAAGTGGGATCGAACCACTGACCTCAGGCTTATGAGTCCTGCGCTCTAACCAACTGAGCTACCCCGCCTCTTAATTTGTAATGATGTATAATAGTTTTTATTCTTAGTCCAATCAAGTATTTGGCTTAATTTCCTTTTTATATTGTAAATTTTAACTTTTTAAACCTACTTGTTTACTTGATATAAAAAATAAATAATCTAAATTGATCGAATGCAACGTTTAAAAATATTACTTTTAGATCCAAGGCACAGCACAAGAGGGATGCATAGCAGTTTTGTTCCTATAAATATTGGTTTTATTGGTGAGTATTTAAAGGAAAACATTAAAAACGTTGATATAAGTTTAGAGCTAGCAACAGAGCCAGATGAAAGTTTTGAAATAATAAAAAAATGGAAGCCCGATATTGTTGGAGTTTCAAATTATATCTGGAATTCAACTCTTTCAAATTCAATATGTGATTATGCAAAAAAGATAAATCCAGAAACTTTATGCATTTTAGGGGGACCTGAGTTTCCTGCTGGTACTGGAGCTACTAAAATTGAAAATACCAAAAAGGATAGGACTTATGATAAGTGTCTTAAATATTTAACAGATAGACCTTCTGTAGATTACTTTGCTTTTTGTGATGGTGAGGTAGCTTTTTTAGAAATTGTTAATAAATTTATTGAAAACAATTTTTCATTAAAATCACTGAAAGAAAAAAATGAAACAATTAATGGCTTTGCTTCAATATCAAAAGATAAAAATAAATTATTAGTAGGAAGTTACATTCCAAGAATTGGTATTTTTGGATCTGTCAAATCTGAAGGAAGAGATGTTATTCCATCCCCTTACTTAAGTGGATTGCTAGATAAATTTTTAGACGGAAATTTTGAACCTGCATTTGAAACTGCAAGAGGATGTCCGTTCTTGTGTTCTTTCTGTGATCAAGGTTTAGATATGAGTAAAGTTACAACATTTAGTACAGAAAGATTGTCAGAAGAAATGATGTATGTTGGTGAAAAAATATCTAAAATTAAAAATGCTAAGAAATCAATATCAATTTTTGATTCAAACTGGGGCTTGTTTCAAAAAGATGTCGAATTAGCTAATAAAATTTTAAAAGTAATGAATAAATACGATTGGCCAAATTATATTATATGCACTACTCCAAAAAGTAATTGGAATAACCTTTTAAAGATAAATGATATTTTAAAAAATAAAGTTAGCATAGGTTTATCAATGCAATCTGTAAATTTAGATACTTTAAAAAATGTTAAAAGAAAAAATTGGACAACTCAACAATACATAGATTATGCAAATGAAAACCATAAAAGAGGCAAGCCTATTTCATCAGAAATGATAATTCCTCTACCTGGTGAGACTGAAAAAACTTTTTTTGAAGGTGTAAAATTCCTTTTAGATAATAACGTAAGAACAGACACATATACACTAATGATGCTTTCGGGAGCTGAACTAGGCAGGGATGAAGCTATAGAAAAGTTTGAAATGAAATCAAAATACAGAGTTCTACCAAAGCAGTTTGGAACGTATTTTGGCAATAAAATGATTGAAGTAGAAAAAATATGTGTTGAAACTAATACTATGAACTTTCAAAGCTACTTGAATTGTAGGAATTACAATTTTATTTTACAGCTTTTATGCCATCCTATTTTTAGACCTATTTATAAATTAACACAAAAGATTGGTATTGATTGGTACGGTTTTTCAAGAATAGTTCATAATTGTATGAAAGATAGTAATTTTAAATATAAGTTAAAAGATCTCTACAATGAATTTTGTGAAGAATCTCTTAGTGAATGTTTTAACTCAAAAGAAGAACTTATTACTTATTATTCAAAAGAGGAAAATTATAATTCTTTAATTAATGGCGATGTTGGAACTAATCTACTAGCTAAATATACAGCAAAAAGTATTTTAATTTATGACGATATAATTGAGTCTATTTTTTATATTATTAGAAATAAATTTAAGGAAAACTACACTGTTGAATTAAAACCTGTTGTCGAATCATCAGAAAAATGGCTAAAAAATCTTTATATCATTGGAAAGATTTTTAAGAATGATAATGATATTATTAAAAATAGTAAATATGAATTAGATATAGATTTTGATTTTCCAGGGTGGCTTTCATCCAGTCATTTACCCTTTAAGAATTTTAACAAACGTTCAATATATAAAATGAACTATGATGAAAAAAAACTTAATCTTTTAAAAGATGATATATATTTTTCAAAAAAAGATGAAACAGATGTGGAGAGATCTAATAATAGATTAATAAGGTCTATTACAATGCACGGCCCATCAATATTGGAAAAAAGTTTTTACAAAATAAAATAAAGCACATCATATGGATGAATTAAAACCAATTCTATTAATGTTAACAAGTGGCCTTTTAATTCGCTATGCATTAATTTTTGCTGGCCAATCATGGGCGAGATCTTACGCTCAAACTGTTTCTTTCATGATATTACCTATTATTACTTACGTAATAACAAAAACTATTTCAGGAAATATCGCTTTATCATTGGGCATGATAGGGGCGTTGTCGATTGTACGATTTAGACATCCAGTAAAAAGTGCGCTTGAATTAATAATATACTTTGATCTTATAACTATAGGAATTGCAACAAGTGTTCGTACAAAATGGGCTATTCAATTAATTTTGTGTACCCTATTAATTTTAATTTTAGTTAAAATTTTTCAATTAATTTTAAAAAAGAATGACAAATCTTTTTACAGTGTTTCATTTAACGAAGGTTCTGATGTCAATTCACTAGAAGTATTGTCTACAAAAAATTTAGATGTAATAGAAAACAACAATCATTTAAAAACTATCGTAAATAATCTAAATAAAAATGAAATTATCTATAGACTAATTTTTGAAAACAAAGAAAACTTAATTGATTTTAAGAAAAAAATTGAAAATATTAATGAAATAAAAAAAATTGATGTAAATTATTTATAGTATTCAATGAAAAATTTTTTTATTTTTCTAACCATATTACTTTTCTTAGAAAATTATTCATTTGCAGATATTGAGCCCTACTGTCTAGGGAATTTTAATCAAGAAAATCTAAAAAAAATTGACCAATTTAAAGTAAAAGAAATTAAAATTAGTGTAAATAAATATAAAAAATGGCAAAAGAATAATATTAAAATTTTAATAGGTAATACCAGAATTATTCCTAAAAAATTAAAACAAAACTTTAAAGCAAAAATAAACGTTACTTTTGACAATAATATTAATTGCAGTTTTGTAGGCAGCGTTAGGCAGCATGGTGATCAAAAAGATCATATTAAATTGAAAGATAATAATGTAATCCAAAGCTTAGATGTTGGTTTGAAGACTGGGCATATAAATGGAATAGTAAAATTTAAATTATTTGTACTTGGAACAAGAGGTGATTCAAATGACGAAATAATAATTACAGAATTGTTAAGAGAGTTTGGTTATTTATCTCCAAGAACAATGTTTGTTAATGTAGATATTAATGGAACTAAAAGTAAAATGATATTCCAAGAAAAAGCTGTTAAGGAAATGCTAGAATTTAATTCTAGACGCGAAGGCCCAATTTTAGAAGGAGATGAAAGATATATTTGGAAGCTAGTTGAGCAATTTGAAAATAATCATAAGAGTAATTACGGGATTGGAATGCTCCCAGCCTTAGAAAAAGGTGTTAAAGCACAGCTTTCGAGGCAATCAAATTCCGCATGGGCCTTCAAAAGCTCTCAGCATTCAAAAATATCTTTTAAATCACTTACTTATCTCAATAGATCTTATTTACGTTATATAAATAATTTACACAAAATTAATGAAGTGTTGAAAGAAAAAAACCAGCCACAACTAGTTTACTGGAAGTATAATCTTGATAATAATTTTCTTGCTTTGAATGATAGAGAAAAGATTAAAGAATTAGAAATATATAATATAATTCTTTTTGCTTCGAATGGTTGGCACGGGATGTCTTCTCATAACAGAAAATTTTATTGGAATTCATTAAAAAATTATTTTGAACCAATTTATTACGATGCAAATGTTAAAATAAATAAAACAGTTGAAGAATTTAGTGGTCCATTTAGCGATGGGTTAGATAAATCTATCTTAACTTTAAAAAATAAATTAAAAAATATTAATATTTACAACTTTAGCAAAAAAATTAATTCAAAAGGTCTTGATTTAAAAGAAACGGAATTAAAGACAAAGTTAGATAAAATTTATAAAAATGTTGAATTAATTGGTGAAATTATAAGTAAATCCGATCAAGGAATTATTGATAATTATATAAATTTAAATAAAGCATCCTGGGAGAATTATTTTGATTTTTCTAAAAGTGTTAATCAAAAGATAAAATTTTTAACTAATGATCTTTTCGATAATAAAAAGAGCTCAAATATAAATAAGTTTAAGTATTGTGATTTTAATTTAGAAAATTGCGAAACAGTCTATTTGGATGATGACGATACTAAAAAATTAATAGAAGGAAGACTAAGTATTGATAATAGTCCTTATCAATATTTGGGATCTTACAAGTCTCAGAATCAACTTATTTTAAATAAACAAAATAACTTAAATTATATAAAATTTGAAAACACTGATATATTTTTTAATAAAAGTATTAAAATTGAATTTAAAAATAACAATAAAGTAATTGATATATATCAAGAATATCCTGAGGACAGAGTTCTTTTTTTTGGTGGTAAGTTAAATAACGTTAAGATAAATTTTTATGGTTCAAAAGAGTTTGAGGTAACTGAATTAAAAAGATATCCGTTTGATCAAAATGGATTAACCGGATGCCTAACTCTCTTAGATGTAGAGCTAAATCTTGTTTCAATTTATTCAGAAAAATCTAATTGTGAGGATGCTATAAATTTAGTCAATACCAAGGGATCTATTGATTTAATAGAATCTAATAATTCATATAAAGATGGTTTAGATGTCGATTTTTCAAATTTAGAAATAAATAAAATAAATGTACATAATGCGGGTAACGACTGTACTGATTTTTCAGCAGGAAAATATAAAGTTTACAATCTTAATCTGTCAGACTGCTCAGATAAAGGTCTCTCTGTTGGAGAAAAATCATTTCTTGAACTAAAAAATATATTTATTGATAATGCTGCAATTGGAGTTTCATCAAAAGACAGTTCTATAGTAGATTTAGAAAATGCTAATATTACAAATTCAAAAGTATGCTTTGAGGCAAAAAGAAAAAAACAGGAATTTTCAGGAGGAATTATCAACATATTAAAGTCGCATTGCCCAAACTCTACCCTTGAGAGTGTTCAAGAAGAATCATATATAAATTACCTATAGTTATGAGTTTTAGAATAGAAGAAAAACTTTTTATAAATCAAAACCAATTAGTTGATTTTAAAGATTTTTTAAAAAAAAAAAATGCTACTCAAATATATAATCCAAGAATTATAGAAAGTTTGTATTTTGAAAATTTAAAAAAAGAAATGTATGAAGATTCAATTGAAGGTTTGGTACCAAGAAAAAAAATTCGTGTACGTATATATCCTGAGGAAAAAGAAAAAAAAATCTTTTTAGAAACTAAAGTTTCGAGCGTTGAAGGAAGACATAAAACAAGAAGAGAAATTAATGAAGAACAATTTAATAAAATTAAAGAAGATGGTATATTCGATTTTAAATATGGAACTTGCAAACCACTCCTGTACGTCAGTTATAAAAGAGAATACTTTAAAATTAAGGATGTAAGAATATCAATAGATTATAAAATTCAATATAACTTATTTACAGGAAGAGATTTGGGTAAAGATGAAAACATAATTGTCGAATTAAAAACTTCAATAAATAAAAATTTAGATGATTTAATAAAAGATTTTCCTATGCAAAGAACAAGATTTTCAAAATATTGTAACGGGATCCAAAAAATTTAGCAGCATTTATGTAACAAATGATTTAAAAAATATATCTACATATTTTTTAATTTCTTTTTCAGTAAAAACTGAACTTTTAAGACCAACAAAGAAGCCATAATCATGTATATAATTTGCATTGGGAAAGTTTTTACTTTTTTGTTTAATATTATATTTTTTTAAAGCAGGTTGTTTTAAAAAATTACCACCTATTATTGGTCTACTTTCAATTCCAAGTTTATCTAATTTATTAAGAATTAAATTCTTTTTATTTTTCAATTTTTCATTTATGAGCATAGTTAAGCCAAACCATGATGGTTCCACATTTTTTCTTTCATTAAAAAATCTAACCTGGTTGTTCCATCTTTTGTCAGATATTAATTTTTTTATAATTTTTTTTCTGTTTAAATTTTTTATTTTAATAAAACTATTTAATGATTTAAATTGACTTAACCCAATAGCAGCTTGTATATCGGTTGGTCTAAAGTTGTATCCTGAATTTACAAATAAAAATTTATTATTAATATTTTTATGTTTTTTTTCTATTTCTTTTTGGTTAGATAAGTCTCTTGCCCATCCATGGCATCTTAATGATTTAATTAAGTTTTCATCTTCTTTGCTTTTGCAACATATCATTCCACCTTCCACAGATGATATTTGATGGGAAAAATAAAAAGAAAAAGTTGAAAAATCTCCAAATGTACCTAAAAATTTATTTTTATACTTTGCTCCAATTGACTCGCATGTATCCTCAATTAAAATTATTTTCTTTTTCTTTATAATGTTCATTAACTCATCCATATCAGTAGAATTACCTAGAACATGGACTAACATTAATGCTTTTGTTTTTTTAGAAATTTTTTTTTTTAAATCTTGTAAGGAAATATTTAAAGTATCTTTATCTACATCAACAAATACTGGTTTTAGTCCACTCTGTATAATTGGCCATAATGAAGTGGGCCAACATATCGTGGGTATTAAAACCTCATCACCTTTATTCAATCTTTTTTTTCTGTACGGATTAATCAAACATTGAAGAGCAAGCAGGTTAGCTGATGATCCCGAATTTACCATTAATGAATGAGTAGTTTTAAGTTTTTTACTAAATGCTTTTTGAAATTTTTCAGTTTCTCTAGACATGGTCATATTTTTGCTGAGAATAACTTTAATACCTTCGATAAGATCTTTATTTCTAAAAGTTGAATCCTTTAGGGGGAAGCTGTGATGTGTTCTTTTTATATTTATATTTTTAAAAAGCGATTTAATAGACATAGTTCATAAGTTAAGTTTTTATTTTATATAATAAAGGTATTTGACCCATTTTTCAAAATGAGATTGGAAATAAAAATCAAATCCGTTGATTCCGTGAGGTTGCGCAGCTGGGAAGTCAGGACATGCTTCTAAGAGTCTCGGTACTTTTAAGCCCTCTGCAATAGGAAAAGCTAAGGATGAATTTGCTATTACAAATTTGCTAGATTTAATAATACTTGCCATTTCTAAAAAATCTTTGCAGTCGTAGAATTCTAAATTTTTTACTTCTTTTTTCATATCAATAAACTCTTCTTTGGTACCAACAAATAACAAATCTTTATAATTATTTAAAAAATTATAATTAATGAAAGCGTTTCGATATCTAAAAGTTCTTTGAATTATAACCTTATCTCTTATATTGTCGTGATGTTTAATATCAATATATTCTTCTGAAAGATTGGGCTGCAAACCAGTTATACGAAATGCATATTTAGTATTATCAAATAACAAATTAATAGGCATCTCTCTAATAAGATCAAAATTAATATCTATTTTTTGATCATTGTATTTATCAACTTTATTAATATATTTTTGGCTTGATAATAGCGGTTCTACCATTTTATATATTCTTTCGTTAATAAAGACGTTCCCCGCTGGATGCTTGTGATAATATTTTAAAGGCTTATTTATTCCTATATAAAAATTACACTCATGGTTTTTAGATAATTCTTTAACTACAGGTAAAACATTTACAATATCTGCGACATGCCCTGAGTGTAATATATTTAAAATTTTATTATCATTAATCTTTTGACTAATTTCATTAATTTTATCTTCAAATTTTTTTTTAAATATTTTTGCATCTTCCTCTGCTCTATTTGAGGTTTTAGCAACGTTACGTTTTTGTTTATAAAACTTAAACCAAAACTTCTTTAACAAATTGTCCATTAATAAATTATAATACTAGAGTTTAATTTCAGATTCTTTTTTAACAACATGTGGATATGGCATAGGAAACATTAACTGCCCTCCCTCATCTAGATATTTTTGTTCTCTTTTGACTATCTCCTTCTTGAAATACCAGGGCAAAACAATCATAGCTTTTGGTTTTAAACTTCGCGCTTTATCCTCTGATATTAACTCTATGTCGGTGCCAACACATCTTAAGCCAACCTTTGTTGGATTTCTTTCAGATATAAATGGTATTTTTTCTTTTCCAATCCCAAAGTGTTGCAATAATATATTACCTTTAGTGCTTGCTCCTAAAGCTAATACAGTTTCTTTTTTTTTTAAAAAAATATCAATATAAGAATTAGTTTTATTTTTTAATTCATCAATACTTTTTTGAAACTTTGCGTAAGTTTCTTCGTCACCTAAATTATAAGAGGCTTCTTCTTTTTTTAATCTATCTAATTTTTTAGAAGAATCTTCCGATTCATACTTTTTGCAACTTTTTTTACAAACATAAAATCTAACGCTTCCTCCATTTACGTCATTTGTTTCGGCATAAAATATTTTAAGATTATGTTGTTTAATTAATTTTTCAAAAGAATTAATTGAATAGTAAGATAAATGTTCGTGACAAATATCATAAAAATTTAAATTTTTTAACATCAGTAGTAGATAGCTTATTTGAACACACCAAACTCCATCATCTTCTAAAATATTAAAAATATCTTTAACAAATTCTTTTGGATTTATAAGGTCATAAAACATAGCGCATGAAGTTATTATTTTTGCCTTTTTTTTAAAATTATTATTAAAGTCATTTGCATTAAAATAATTAGAAAATATCTTAATATTTTTACCTTTATCTATATAATTAATATTTTGAGCAGGTTCAAATCCAACTAATTTTAAATTATTTGGATAAAAATTTAATAAGGTGCAATCATTAGATCCTATATCAACGACTAAGTCTGATTCCTTTGGTTTTGAAATATTTAAAACACTCTCAACAACATTATTTAAATCAAACCTCATTGTATCATTGGTGGCTGATCTATAAAAATATTGTCTATATAATAATTCTGGATTAACTATTTCATTTAATTGCAAGAGGCCACAATTTTTTTTTTCTTCATTTTGGATACAAAGAGATAAAGTGAGAGGAGTTTTAATTTTATTAAGATCGTTATTTTTGTTAGATTTTACAAAAGTGGCTGAAATATATTGCTCGTTTAACTTGATAACTGTTTTTAAATTGCCATTTCCACAGATTTTACATTCTTTTAAATAGGAAACATTTTCATTTTTTTCATTCATAGCTGAAACTTAAGTAAATGGTATTTGTTTTTTTCATAATTTAATATATAACTTTTTTTAAATAGTACAGTCATTTATGACAAAAACTGCTCTTATAACAGGTATATTGGGACAAGATGGGTCTTATCTAGCCGAACTACTTCTAGGCAAAGGTTACAAGGTTCATGGAATTGTAAGAAAAGAAAGCTACAGCATCAAAAAAAAATTTTGGAGAATTAAAAATATTCATAAAAAATTAATATTACATAAAAATAATCTAACCAGCTTAAAATCCTTTTATTCTATTCTAGAAAAAATTAATCCAAACGAAATTTATCATCTTGCTGCGCAAAGTTATGATGGGCATTCATTTGATAATGAGTTTTATACTTTTAAAAATAATATTGATACCACTCATTTTATTCTAGCTGCGGTAAAAAAATTTAATAATAAGATAAAAATTTTCTTTGCGGCTTCATCCGAAATGTATGGAAACATAAAATCTTTTCCTCAAAATGAAAAAACTATATTTAATCCAGTATCACCATATGGAATATCAAAATTAACTGCTTACCTTCTTGTAAAAAACTATAGACTAAATTTTAATTCCTTTGGCTGCACTGGAATTCTGTTTAATCATGAATCGCCAAGAAGAGACACATATTTTGTCACAAGAAAAATTTCTCATGGTGTAGCAAGAATTAAAAAAGGTTTACAAAAAAAAATTAGCTTAGGGAATATAAAGTCTAGTAGAGATTGGGGGCATGCTAAAGATTTTGTAAATGCAATGTGGTTAATGCTACAGCACAATAAACCTGGTGATTATGTTATTGGAACTGGAAAAAAACATTCAGTTTTAGATTTTGCAAATGTTGCGTTTAATTACGTCGGTCTTGATTATAAAGATTTTGTAAATTTTGATAAAAATTTAAAAAGAACTGTAGAATCAGACAACAGAGTTGCCAATTCATTCAAAGCCAAAAAAATCCTTAAATGGAAACCAAAAATCACTTTTAAAAAGCTTGTAGAAGATATGGTGGAATCAGACTTAAGACTTTTAGAAAATAAATAATAATAACATTTTTAAATAAGAAACTTTAAACCCATTCTTATTGAGATAAATAGTACAAGGATTGATGTAACTAAAGCTAACATTCTTGTTGGAAAAATTTTAAGGTTTAAAAAATTTCCTACTTGTCCACCAATTAATGCCACAATTAATAGTGGCCAAAAGTTTATTATTTCTTCATATATGTTATTTTTTGTAAATTGACCAATAATACCAAAAACAGAATTAATTAAAATAAATAATGAGGCTGCAGTTACAATATGCTTAGATTTACCTGATCTTAGTAAAAATAAAATGGGGCTTAAGAAAATACCCCCACCTATTCCTACTGTTCCTGAAACAAAACCTAAAACACCTCCAATAATTACTGAAATTATTATAGGTACTTTTCTATAAACTGTTTTTTTGTCATCATATGACTTAAAGTTAATTAAGAGTAACCCTCCAGCAATAAGCAAAACTAAAAATAATAATATTTCAAAATATATTTTTTCAATATGAATTGATCCGCCTAAATAAGCTAAAGGTACTGAACCAAACAAATATGGAATTAATATTTTTATATTTAGATTTCCTGATCTTATATAATTAAAACAATTACCAGAAACGACTATTATATTGCATGATAAAGCTAATATCGGAAGTATTGTGTATGGGGTATTCCACAGCAAAAGAAGAGCTAAATACGTCGATCCACCTCCAAAACCTACACTTGAGTACAGTATTGCAGTGACAAAAAATAATATTGATAGCAAAACCATGATTATTTATTCTATATTATAATCTATGCAAGTAAATATTGCACTACTCACTGTAACAGATACCAGAACTATTGATAATGATAAATCTGGAGCAATCTTAGTAAAAAAAATAAAAGAGCAAAATCATATTTTAGTAGAAAGAAAAATAACAAAGGATGAAAAACTTGAAATAAAAAAAATTTTGTCAGAATGGATTAAAAAAAGTGACCTAGATGTTATTATTACTACAGGTGGCACAGGTTTAACTGGTCGCGATATTACCCCTGAAGCTATCAAAGAAATTGCTGATAAAGAAATACCTGGATTTGGAGAATTATTTAGAGAACTAAGCTACAAAACTATTGGAACATCAGCAATGCAATCAAGAGCATGTGCTGTGTTAGCAAATGGTAAATATATATTTGCTTTACCGGGATCTTCAGGTGGAGTTACTGATGCTTGGGATGGTATACTAAAATATCAATTGGACATTAATCACAAACCATGTAATTTTGTTGAATTATTTCCAAGATTAAAAGAAAAATAAATTTTATGAAAATAAATGGAGTAAGAGCTATGTTGATTATTTCATTGGTAATAATTTTACTATACATTTTAGGTCTATTTTTACCTATAATTAAAAATACGAAAAGTTCACAACTTTATAATAATTATTTAATTACTTTTGATACTTTTCTTTCCACTCAGAATAAGGAATTCCATAAACATGTTCTCTAGCATCTGGGTCTGAAATTTCAATTCCTTTTTTTTTAGCTTCTTCTCGATACCATTTAGATAAACAATTTCTACAAAAACCAGCAATATTCATTAGATCTAGATTTTGAACATCTTTTCTTTCTCGTAAATGCTGCATCAATCTTTCAAAAGTAGCTGATTGTAATTCTTTTTTTGTGCTGTCGTTCATAATAGTATTTATTATATACTAATTTTATAATTATGAAACTTTTATGAAAAAATCATTTGATGAAAAAATATTAAACGAAGCTAAAAATTGGATTTTAGAAAATAAAAATGTGATTCTAGCTACTGTTATAGAAACGTGGGGATCTTCACCGAGAGCTACTGGAAGCAGAATGGTTGTAAATGATAATGGAGATTTTTCTGGCTCAGTTTCTGGTGGATGTGTAGAAAGCGCTGTTATAAAAGAATGTTTACAACTAATTAAAAATAAAAAAGCTTTTAAAAAAATTGAGTTCAAAGTGTCAGATAAAAATGCTTGGGATCTGGGTTTAGCTTGTGGTGGAGAAATTTCAATTTTTTTAGAACAAATAAAATAATGAAAAAAGAAATACTTGAAGAAATAATTAGGAAAAAAAAAAAAAATTTGGAATTTGCTATAGTAACGAACCTTAGTAATAGTGAAAGCTGTGTGTATGAAAAAAATAAACCAATCCATAAAAATTTTGAAGTGTATAAAAATAAAATAGATGAACAATTGTTTTTAAAAAAAAGTGGTATTATTAAAGGATCAAATATATTTATAGAATCTTGTATTAGTCCAATTAAAATTATAATTATTGGAGCCGTTCATATTGCTCAATATTTAATTAGTTTTGTTAAACATTTAAATTTTGAAATTTTTATAGTTGATCCAAGGGGTTATTTTGCGACTAAAAAAAGATTTCCTGGTATAAACATTATTAATAAATGGCCTAAAGAGGCTTTCTCTGAAATAAAAGTTAACACAAATACTGCTTTGGTTGCTCTAACTCATGATCCAAAAATAGACGACCCTGCTTTACAATTAGCACTTAAAAGTGGTTTTTTTTATGTAGGTGCCCTTGGAAGTAAAAAAACACACGAAAACAGATGTCTTAGATTAAAAGAAGCTAACTTGTCAGATGAAAAAATTAAAAAAATTCATAGTCCAATAGGTATTAAATTGGGAGGTAAATCTGCGCCTGAAATTGCTTTATCAATTACAGCTCAACTTGTTTCGGAGGTTTATAAGAAGTAATGTCGAAAAGATATAGCGGAAAATCATTTAAAGACTCGAGTGTTATGAAAAAACCAAAGTTAACACTAAAACAAAAGAGAAAATTAAAGCAAGAAAAGAAAGGAAGTAAATGATTTCATCAATTCTACTAGCGGAAGAAGAATCTATAAAAATAAATGGAAAAAATAAATTAACAGTAGAATTAAATGGAGTGGCATTGATAAATCATGCAATTAAAAATATTTTAGGTAGCGCTATAAATGAGTTAATAGTTATTTTAGGATATGAAAATAAAATCATAGAAAATCTTATAGAAAAAAATATTAAAATTAAACTCGTGTATAATAAAGATTTTAAAAGCGGGACATCTTCATCAATTAAAATTGGTTTAAATCATATTTCAAGTAAGGCAAAAGCTTTTTTTATTTGCCATGGAGATATGCCTAAAGTTAACCAAAGTATTTATAACAAACTAATTAAAGCTCGATACAACTATAATAAAAAACTTGAGCCAGAAAATAAAAAAGAAATATTTGTTCCAACTTATGAAGGTTTGGAAGGAAACCCAGTGCTTTTTTCAAAGTTTATGAAAGAAAATATTATGGATATTAAAAGTGATTTTGAAGGAAAAAAAATTATAGAATTAAATAAAAAAAAAGTTTTGAATGTTCCTTTAAAAAATAAAGGAATAACTTTAAGCTACGATACGCAAAAAGATTTTGATTTTAATTAAAAACTAAGATTTTAAAGTTATATTTTTAGGGTCATGAAGTGGTTGTGCTTCTATAATAGCTTTATATTTTTTCTTTTCAACCTCAATTTCAATATCTTTTGAATTTAAATTTATTTCAGAATCAATATAACCAAAAGCAATATTTTTTTTGTAATTAAAAGAATAATTTGCTGAAGTTGTTCTGCCTATAATTTTACTACCTAGATAAATTGGCTCATCGTGAAGCATCAAAGGTGAACCAGGTTTACTATTTTTTAAACTCAGCATAATAATTTTTTTTTTTTTTTTTTTTTTTTTTTTTTTATTTTTTTTTTTTTTATTTTAATCAATGCATCCTTACCAATAAAATCTATATTTTTTTTGTAACTAATAGCAAAACCTAACCCTGCCTCATACTGATTTTCTTCAGGAGAAATATCGTGACCCCAATGCAAGTACCCTTTTTCCATTCTAAGTATATCCATCGCATGAACACCTGCATGACATAAACTATACTTTTTACCAACTGTAACGATTAATTTATAAATTTTATTTGCTTCATTTGTTGGTATATATAATTCCCAACCTAACTCACCAACAAAAGATAGTCTTTGAGCCCATATTTTTGTATTTAAAATGTTAATACTTTTTATTGTAGTAAATGGAAAATCTTTTGTTTTAAAATAATCTCCTGCAATTTCGGTTAATAACTTTCTGCTTTGTGGACCAAATACGCCAAGGCATGCATAATCTTCTGTTACGTCTTTAAATTCTATATTAGAATCTAAGTGTTTTAATATATGATGTTTATCACGAACACGAACTGCCGCAGATGTTATAATTCTAAAATAGTCATTATCTAAACACGCAATAGTTAAGTCGGCTTCTATTCCTCCGTCTGCATTTAACATTTGAGTATAGGTAGTTTTTCCTTTTTCATTTTTTATATTAGCGGTACAAATACGCTGCAACTCTGAATGCACTTGTTTACCTTTTAATTCATACTTTGCGAATGGTGTTAAATCAAACAATCCAACGTTTTTTCTAGTATTCGTAGTTTCGTATTCAACAGATGGGTACCAGTTTTGATAGTTATAACTGTACTCATATTCAGGTTTAATTTTGTTTATAGCAAACCACATTGGGCGTTCATAACCAGCTACAGCACCAAAGCAAGCTCCGACGTCTTTTAATTCTTCGTGATATGGAAGTAATTTTTGGTTCCTGGAAGTTTTATGCTGTTTATGTGGCCAATGCATTCCATACAAATCACCTAATGTTTCTGTTACTCTTTCCTTAATAAATCCTATTTTAGAATGAAATTTTTGAAATCTCTTTATATCATATATAAACAAATCCTCATTAATATGGCCTTTCATCATCCATTCAGCTGTAACTCTTCCAACGCCGCCACCGCTTCCAATTCCAATGCTGTTTAAACCACAAGCAGCAAATAAGTTTTTAACTTCGGGGACTTCGCCTAAAAGAGTATTTGTGTCGGGTGTAAAAGATTCTGGGCCTACAAAAAATTTTCTTATCCCAGCTTTTTTCAAAATTGGTACTCTTTTTAAAGACGCGTTTAAATAAGTTTCAAAATGTTCAAAATTTTCAGGAAACTCACCAAAAGAAAAATCTTCAGGAACTCTATTTGTTTTATCAAAAGCTGGAATTGATTTACCTTCAAAAATTCCAATTAACATTTTTCCTGCATCCTCTTTTAAATATAAGCTGTCATCAAAATCTCTTAATACTGGGATGTTTTTTGGAAGATCTTTAATGGGTTCTGTGATTACATAAAAATGTTCTGCTGGATACAATGGGATGCTAACTCCTATATCTTCTCCAATCTGTCTGGACCACATTCCAGTAGCTAATACTACATACTCACATTCAATTGTTTGATCTTTCAGTTTTACTCCCTGAATTCTTCCATTTTTAGTAATTATTTTTTGTACTGGAGAATTTTGAAATATTTTAACACCTTCATTTCTTGCGGCTTTGGCTAATATGTTTGTAACACCTACTGGGTCTGCTTGACCGTCTTCTGGCATAAATATGCCCCCCAAAATATCTTTATCATTGATTATAGGATATATTTTTTTAATTTGATCTATGTTTAAAACTTCAACATTAACATTAAATAATTGCGCTGTTGTAGCTTGTCTTAAAAGTTCTTGCCAACGTCCTTTAGTGGTTGCTATAGAAAGTGCTCCATTTAATTTTAGTCCACTTGCAAAGTCTAGTTCTGCTTCCAATTTTTTGTAAAGCTCTAAACTGTATTTTCTGATCTTTGTTATTGCGGCGGACGGTCCTAGTTGACTAACTAAACCTGCGGCATGCCACGTTGTTCCTGATGTAAGTTGATCTCTTTCAAGTAATATTGTGTCTTTCCATCCAAATTTTGCTAAGTGATACGCAACAGAATTTCCGATTACACCACCACCAATTACAACAACTTTTGTGCTGCTTGGAATTTCCATAATTTAAAATGTTTGAAAACCAACTCCAGTTTTTGGATAGGTATATAAATTATAATTTGCCACTAATTCTTCTTCAATTTTAATATCTTTAATTGAGATTAAATACATAAATCTTGCATAAACGTTTGGGTACAAGTGTTCTCTAGAAGCTTTTATATTTTTAACTTCACTTTGTTCATCTGGATTTGGTGCTTGATCACCAAATTTTAATTTAGGTAAAACATTGGTTACCATTCTTTGAATGTTAGGACTATCTGAATGATTATAAAATCCACCAAGCGGTGTTCTTAAATAATTATTCTCAAACCTTTCGTCTAGAATATGCGTTAATCCAATAAATATATTTGAATTAATATCTTTTGTTGCATAAAGCCCCAAGCCTTCAATGGGCGATATTTTGATTGTTAAACTTTCTGGTAACGGTCTGTACATTCCCTCTCCTCTAAGAAAGAAGCTATATTATGCTCCTACCACTTCAGCTGGAGGAATATATTTGTGACCAAATACATCTGCAACAGCTTTATAAGTGACTTGTCCTTTAAAAATATTTAACCCAGCCAAAAAATTTTTGTCTTCTTTGAGGGCTTTTTCGTAACCTTTATCTGCAAGTTTAGATAAAAAAGGTATGGTAGCTTTGTTTAGTGCAAGTGTTGAAGTTCTTGGAACTCCACCTGGCATATTAGCTACACAATAGTGAACAACTTCATCTACTATGTAGGTTGGATTGGCATGTGTCGTTGGTTTACTGGTTTCTACGCATCCACCTTGATCTATAGCGACATCAACAATTACCGATCCTCTTTTCATTAATTTTAACATATCTCTAGTAACAAGTTTTGGTGCTTCTGCACCAGGAATTAAAACTCCACCAATCAATAAATCGCAATCAGAAATTAGTTTTTTTAAATCAGTTTTGTCACTTAGCTCAGGAATAATTGTATCTCCAAATATTTTTTTTAATTGGTTTAAACGCTCCTGAGACTTATCTACTATATGTACTTTGGATCTCATCCCAGTTGCTATTAATGCAGCATTTTCACCAACTACACCACCACCAAGTATTACCACAGTTGCAGGATCTATGCCTGGAGCACCACCTAATAATAAACCTCTACCTTTTTGATGTTTTTCTAGTGAATGAGCTCCTGCTTGAATTGACATGCGCCCAGCTACTGCACTCATTGGAGCCAATAATGGTAAACGACCATTATTATCCGTAACGGTTTCATATGCTATACATACTGATTTTGATTTGACCAAACCTTCTGTTAATTCTTTTGCTGCAGCTAAATGTAAGTAGGTAAATACAATCTGGTTTTCTTTTATCATCTGTATTTCATTGCTTAATGGCTCTTTAACTTTAACAATTATTTCTGAATCATTAAAAATATCTTCGGCTTTTTCTACTATTTGAGCGCCAGCTTTTATATATTGGTCATTTTCAAATCCAGCTTCAAACCCACCATTATTTTCAATTAGTACTTTGTGTCCATTTGAAGTTAAAATTTTTACGCTGTCAGGAGTTAATCCTATTCTGTTTTCTTGAGGTTTAATTTCTTTAGGAACACCTATTTTCATAGAAATCAGTTTTTAAGGTTCTTTGAATAATTTAATATTCCTGTTCTTAGTTTGTCAATAATTTCGTCTATATGTTTTTTTTCACAAATAAACTGTGGAGCTATGATTAAACAATCGCCAGTGGCTTTAAAATTTACACCAACTTCATAACAGGATTTAAAACATTCAAAACCTGCTTTACCAGGTTTAATATTCATTTTAATATCAATTCCACCCATCATTCCGTAGCCTCGTATATTTTCCACAACATCTAAATCTTTTAATGTAAATAGTCCTTTTTGAAAATATGGAGCCATTTCTTTTGCTCTAGTAAACACATCTTCTTTTTCAATAATATCTTGGACAGCTAACGCTGCAGCAACTGCAACAGGAATTCCTGAGTATGTATATCCATGAAATAACTCAACAGCACCTTTTGGTGAAGCGTCCATGACTGCATCATAAATTTCTTCTTTGCAGGCAACTACACCCATTGGTACTACACCATTAGTAGTTGCTTTAGCCATTGTAATGATATCTGGGGTTACTCCAAATTCTTGTGATGCAAATGCTGATCCAGTTCTTCCCCAACCAGTAATTACTTCATCAAAAATTAAAAGTATTCCATGTTTATTACAAATTTCTCTTAATCTTTTTAAATATCCTTTAGGTGGAACTAATGTTCCTGTAGACCCA
>Ga0209709_10001894_pt1 | contig 18796 bp, 12 predicted proteins | sample ArcticOcean_MG_C_2_FD_187435 | JGI IMG/M metagenome (GOLD analysis project Ga0209709, IMG submission 187435) | Marine microbial communities from western Arctic Ocean - ArcticOcean_MG_CB4_136 (SPAdes) (version 2) | ecosystem: Environmental > Aquatic > Marine > Oceanic | place: Arctic Ocean... | reverse complement strand
TGGGACGTGCGCAACGTCACGAATATGAACGGCATGTTTCGCAACGCCACGGCCTTCAACGGCGACCTGAGCGGCTGGGACGTGCGCAACGTCACGAATATGGGCTTCATGTTTGGTGGCGCCACGGCCTTCAACGGCGACCTGAGCGGCTGGGACGTGCGCAACGTCACGAATATGGGCTTCATGTTTGGTGGCGCCACGGCCTTCAACGGCGACCTGAGCGGCTGGGACGTGCGCAACGTCACGGCCATGAGCGCCATGTTTCTCGGCGCCACGGCCTTCAACGGCGACCTGAGCGGCTGGGACGTGCGCAACGTCACGAATATGAGCGACATGTTTCGCAACGCCACGGCCTTCAACGGCGACCTGAGCGGCTGGGACGTGCGCAACGTCACGAATATGAACGGCATGTTTAATGCCGCCACGGCCTTCAACGGCGACCTGAGCGGCTGGGACGTGCGCAACGTCACGAATATGAGCGCCATGTTTCTCGGCGCCAGGGCCTTCAACGGCGACCTGAGCGGCTGGGACGTGCGCAACGTCACGGAAATGCACGGCATGTTTGACGGCGCCGCGGCCTTCAACGGCAACCTGAGCGGCTGGAACGTGGGCAACGTCACGAATATGAGCGACATGTTTGACGGCGCCGCGGCCTTCAACGGCAACCTGAGCGGCTGGAACGTGGGCAACGTCACGGCCATGAACAGCATGTTTCGCAACGCCGCGGCCTTCAACGGCGACCTGAGCGGCTGGGACGTGCGCAACGTCACGGACATGGGCTTCATGTTTGATGGCGCCACGGCCTTCAACCGCGACCTGAGCGGCTGGGACGTGCGCAACGTCACGCGCATGCACGGGCACCTTCCACCGCCATGAGCGCCGATAATCCAGACCCCCCCCCAACCCTAATCTTGCATTTTTGGCGAATGTGATCTGATTGATTTGCCCCAAGCAAAAAGTCTACTTAATTAGACTGCTGCGTCGCTTCGGGTCCAATTCGTACGCGCTCTGAACCAACGCACGCAGTGGTTTCAGAGGATTGCGGACACATTCGACAGGTCAAGATTGTCGAGGCGCGTTTGCATCTCGTCGATTTCCTTGTTCTGGAAACGGTCGGCTTTCTCCTGCGTGATCTTAAAGAGAGCCTTCACCATCCGCTTTGCGTACTCCGCGCCGCGCCCCGGCGCGTCACGATTGGCCTCAATGAGGTGGTTCTCCGCCCATGCAGTGATGCCAAAGGGCGCAACAACTTGCTCGTGTGACGGCGAGAGCTTCCAGTTTCCCCTGGGAAGGCCGTTGTGAGCCCTCGACAAGCTTTCGGGGTGGTGCGGTGGCAGCATGGCGCGGTGCATCACGTTAAAGTCTCTTAAAACGTTACCATCGAGCACGTACGTGAGCGTGTCGATGAACCGCCTGTAGTTTTGCACATCTACACAAAGCGATGCACGCAGCCGTAGTATCCAGTCAAACGGTTCACTGCGGCTGCGCTGCCGAGACATCTGGTGATTTCTGGAGCGCATCACCACCCTCAGGAATCGATTGATCCCCTCTTTGCGCTTTGTCGTGCCGTTGTGCAGCCAGACCGTATAATTGGCAAGGACGCGACATCCCAGTTTGTCGGCCTCGAACGCGTCGTAGAAGGTTTTGTTCACGGCCCGAAACGCCTTGAACGCGCGCACCACGGCAAGAATGTCCTGCTCCTTCCCGGTCACGCACACCAAGTGCTTGAGCAACTCGCGTGCAACGTCGGCACACACCTCTTCGGGCATGGAAAACACTTGTATGTCCAAGCTCGGTCTGATTCTATCACACACACACACACACACACGCGCGCGTGCGCACGTGCGCAACCTAGCGAAGCTACTGTGCCGCCACTGGCACCGGTGGCGGTGCGCCGTCGGTAAACGTGGCATACCAACCCTGGATCGAGTCGCCACGTGCGGCCTCGTTCACTCCATCAAATCCCCACTCTCTGTACAACTTGCGCGACCTGGCGTTGTTGAGGCACGGACCGCCTTGCACTTTGAGCGTAAACCGACCAGTTTTCGTGTCGTCGTCTTCGCGCACTGCGGTCAAAAGCTCCTTCCAAAGGTCGTTTGGAACGTAGTTTCCCTGAAAGTGTTGGTGGACGGCCAGCGCAACCACGTCGGCACTTTGGCCATCGCGCGCGGTGCCCTTCCACTCTTTCTTGTTGGCCGCGACGAGCAGCGCGCCAACCATCTCGTCCTTTGGCACCTTGACCGTTTTCAGCCTGCGACCTTTGTCCGAATCATCGACCCAAACCGACAACTCGTAATCCGCCGTCGCCCTCGCCGTAATCAACCAGCCGTGTGGCAGCTCCAGTCCGGTTTTAAAGGACTTTGAGAGCTGGGCGTCGGGCCCGCCTTTGCCATAGTCCACCGACACGTTGTTATTCATGAGGTTGAGTGCCTCCTCCTTTCTCCACGGACACCTTTCAAGCTCTTGCAAGCTGTACGCACGGGTCATAAACGCGGCACTCGATTCTATCCGTCGCAGGCTCTTCTGCCTGTACGGCGCCGGTCGAAACGGACGCACGCGGGGGTTGCGTCGTATCACATTGTCCGAGTCCGATTCGTCGGCTTCGGCCTCGGCCTCGGCTTCGGCTTCGGCTTCTGCAGCCGCGGCGGCTTCTTCGGCTTCGGCAACCGCGTCATCTGCAGCGTCGATCGGGTTGGGCGGGAGCTGCACCGGTGGCTCTTCCACCACGACGGGTTTGCTCGAGAGGGCACCGCCCGTGGCGCTCAAGCGCAGCGCCAGTAACGATGGGATCAAAGAACCCGCCATACGCACACTCGCTACACTACAGGTCCACGCAACGCCAGTTATGGTTTTCTTAATCCTCCGACTCGGAAATCTCGCTGGCGTCTGCGTCTCGAGCACCCTCACCAATCCGCTGCAACCGGGGATCGTCCACATCAACCGTCTCGATGCGATGGCCCGCCTTTGAAGATGCAAATAAGTCGGCCGCGGCCGCGTGAATTTGTTTGAGCTGCTGGCTCATGACGAGGTAGCCGTTTTCGTTCGAATCGCCGGTGTCGTGCAGCTTCTCCGCGCGCTCGAGGGAAGCGGAGATGGCCGCATTCAGCGCGGCATTCTTTTCCTTTAGGGTCGCCAATGGATTGTCGTCGGTGTAGTGCACCATATCGCCACTCGCGCTCCAGTGACATACCCGCAACGGCATCGTGCGCACGCTGGTATCCCCTTGTGCGTACGCTGTCACCGTGCCACTTGAATCGATGCTCCTTAGCATTTTCTCGCACCCTTTGGTGCCAGTGTAAACGGTATACTCGCCGTCGGGGTGCAGCACCGAAGAATAGTATTCGGACTCCTGCTCCCCCTTGAAGAATGTTATGGTGCCGTCTTTGTCCACCTGCTTGTACTTGCGCTCATTCTTTCGCTCTCCAGTGAAGTAGAGGATGTTGCCGCTCACAAAGACCACGTGGTGCTTGAACTCCTGATGCCTACATCCGCAGTAATGCGTGACGTGGCCGTTCGAGTGCTCGACGATCACAAGCCGCTCCTGTCCCTTTTCGCCCTCGTAATGACACACCCGACGAAATCCGCTGCTGTCAGCGTACGCCTCTACCATTACCATCTTCTCCTCCCCCCTTTCCCCAGTGTAATGATAGACAGTGCCATCGCCTTCGATGATGCGCTTGATGCGCTCCTCGCCCGCTTTGCCTTCGGACATTACAACGCGTTCATTGGGCTTGATTTGCTTCACAAACCGCTCGTCGACGCGCGCCTCTTCAAGGTGCTCTTCGCGTGTTTTGCGTTTGCTCATGCAGCACCCTTTTTATCAATGTGCGATAAAAATGCGTGACCTCACAAGACGCAAGGTGCCACCTCACCCCAAGCAACTCTACAATTGCTCCCCTAGCGCCACACACACTCAGATGCACATGCCAATCGCCGACATTTAGCTCGAGTCGGACTCCTCTGCAAAGTCGTCGTTGAAGTTGTCGTCGTCGTCGTCGTCGTCGTCGTCGTCGTCGCGTATGGACTCGTCGTCTGAAGCTTCGCTGGCCGCAACGGCAGCCGGCGGGGCGAGGTACTTGGCGCGTGTTGCGCGCGCTCGCGGGTCCGCGTCCTGGTACTCGCATTTTACCATCTCCTCGTACCACTTCTTCGCATCGGCGGCGTTGCGGTTGAAGCCATTGTCGCCGTTGTCGTGCGCTCCGGCGAGCAGAAAGCACGCAAATTCGGAACCGAGCCCGGCCGCCATGCCGATGTAGGTCATTCCCACCACGGTGTTGTTTGAGATCACCAGTACGCCCTTCCTGACGAGGTACCCGTACAGTGCCATCGCTGTCACATTCTTCAAGTCGAGCGCCGACTTAAAAAGAACACACGCGCGCGTCTCGTCCTTGGCAAGACCGTACCAGCCTTGCATATTTGCCACGCCGAGGTCCTTGAGTGCCTCGGGGTCCTTGCGGACGAACGCGGAGGTTTGCAGCTTCTCCAAGTACTCCGCGTCACGCTTGCGCTTCGCGTGTGTCGCCAGCCACTCCTCGACCAGCTCGCCTTCGAGGTCGTTGGATTCGATTGCGTGTGCGACCGCGTTGCGCACCGCGTGGTTTGGCGTCATCACGGTGTTTTTCAGCGGCTTCTTTGTGAGCGGCGACAAAATATTTGCGGTTGTGCCCTGCCGCTTCGTGGCAATGTAGACCTCAGCCGCGCGCGCCTCGTACGTGTGCCCGTCGCTCATCTGGACTGGGTCTACGAACAGCGCCAGCGTCAAGGGACACGTGAGTGTCTTCACCAGGTTCTCCTTGGCGGCGGTGCGCGACTGCTTCACGCGCTCTTGCTCGGCGCGCTCGGCGCTAATGTCGGCGACAACGTCCCGATGCGGACGCTTCGACGAGTCTGACGACGGCTTCACAAATTTGGGCAGTGGCTTTGGCTTCGGCGCGGCGTGGCTGGGCTTCATTGGACCACTGGGGCAATATCCGGCCAATTCGTCGTTGCTGTCCTCTTCGTCGTCGACAACAACGCGGCGCACAACTTGCATCACCGCACGCGCAAATTCCTTGATCTCACTGACCTCAGAAGTCGCAAGGTTTTACAAGCAATTTTTTGCGCTATCAGTTTTTTGCCAACCTTGCGACTGGTGAGCTTGTAGTACGTAAGCATCTCCCGCACACGAGCAAATGGTGACAACGTTGGTCGATGTGCTCAACCCGCTCGTGCCCACTGCCGTGCACCTTTTGATGACGAGCGTCCAATCGAACCAACTAGAGGGGCGCGGCATCCTCGCGTACCTCGTCCGCGTACTGCCGCTTTTGAACAAGGAGGCGCGCGACCTCTGGCGGAAAGAATACGACGCGCTCGTACTGCTCACGCTCTGCGACTACCTCTTCGACTCGGGCCACCGTACGCGCTACCTCGACGGCGTGCTGCCCGATTTGGGAAACGATTCCCAAAACTGGTACGACCCACTCGACGCCGAGCTCATGCCGGACCAAACGGGGCAGCAAATCATCGCGCTCGAAAGTATCCACAAGAATCGTGGGCTTGCGGCACGTAGAATCGTCACAGAAGAGGCTGTCGAATTTGACAGCGAGTCCATCGCAGCGACGCGTTTTATGCTCTCAATCGTTCGCGAGCACGCGGCGTTCAAACTTCACCCAACGTACGCGCAGCACTTTGGCACTTGCCAGCGAGTGGGTTGCAGCCGACCCGCTCTTCTTTCGCCACCAGAAGTGACCGAGGAGGACGACGACGAGTCGAGCTCATCAGAGTACTGGAAGTGCTGCCGCGACGGTCGCGCGCCGCCGCCCACGTCCTCGCTGCCGAGCGACATGAGCTTCTGCAGCCACGGCTGCTTCAAGGCCACAAATTCTGAATTTCAACAACTTGTCAAATTCGAAATTTCCACGCCGCCGTGCGAGACGAGGCGCGGTGGCGGGGCCACGCCGTCGCGGCTGTACCGCGCTGCCGTGAAGCGCAATCTCGGGATCGCAAGGGCGCTGCGTGCAAGGCCACAAGCGCAAACCAGCCACTACCCCAGCTCGATGGCAAACCGTGAGCGCCTGCTGCGCGAGCAGACCACTATGCTTTCAGTCGACCTCGGGCTGCTGTTTGCAGCCGCTCTCGTTTACGAGTTACCCTCGAAGCTGCGGCCCAATCGGCCACTGCCTCGAAGCGAGAACTGGCGCGAGCAAGGCGTGTGCTTTCTCAGCGCCGCCTGTCGCGTGCGCGCAACTTATCTCAAGTACGGACGCGGAGAGCTTGCTCGCGACGGCACAGAGCTTTGGTTAAGACGACTGCGCGACAATTTATTGACAGTCTTTTAAAGTCATGTGAAGTGTGAGTGTCTCGTGTATGAAAATAATTTGCTTGCCCATGCAACCAAGTTGCTCAAGAGTCTTGCAACTGGTGCACTCGCAACAATCGAAACTCTTTGCAGACAAGGCGCGTTGCTTCACGTTGCGCTTGCTTGAAGGGAGTCACCGAAACCACAGGATTTCTCAGGGGGCAAATATGGACGAGCAATCGGATAACGACGCGATACGAGTCATGCAACAGCGACAGCAAAGGCAGCAGAAACAGGAGCAATCAAACGATGAGCATTCGCAACCGGAGAATCACGAAGAAGAGCGCCCAACGCACTACGTTCCCTTATGGTCCAACCTGGACTTACCAAACCAGGACTCTAGCATCGTTGCGCACGCCGCACACGTGTTGCAGTCTAAGTGCGTCGCGGTTCCCGAGAATCCGGCGCTTGCGCCCACGAAGCGCCGCCTTGAGCACGCCAAGGATGCGTACCGAGTCCCATGCGAATCTGTGACGGTTGCGGTGTACGAGGCGTTCACTGCCATGTCGACAGTTGTCGTGCTGCACCGCGACAATGACGTGAAGCGCATTGTCGTGGCGGAGCTGGCCGAGCTCAAGGCGGCGGCGCAGCACGGGCCACCTGCGGACGCAATGGGCGCCGCGCCGCGTCGCTACGCGCTCACAATCCTCATCCCACAGGCCTCCAAGTGCACCGACCGCCAATTCATACTCGACGCGATGGCGCTGCTCTCGAGTGACGGCGAGGCGTCAGGCCGCGCGGCCAACTCCGTGCGCATGACGGTCCTCACCAACGAGCAGGCAATTTTTTACGCCGAGAAGACGGACGACCGCCCGCTTGACGGGAGCAACGGCGTGCACGCGGAGTTGGCGTTTGCGCACGTGACAGACGAGGGCGTGCGCAAAGCGTTTTACGCGCCGCTTGCCCACTGCGGGTCGGCCAAGAAGGTCTTCGGCACGCTCGTCAAGGCCATTGCGCGCATCTTCAAGGAGGCTGGACTCTTACTTCCGCCCTCGCTCGCGCGGAGCGCGTCCATAGACTCCGCATCGCTCGCCGATTCGTACACCAAGGCCAACCTCAAGGTGAACCACGAGTTCTGGAAGCGGCTCTGCCACGTCGAGACGCCGCCCAAGCTCGACCACCAGCTTCGGTTTGGCGAAGGCCCAGAATTTCAGACCTTCTTGAAGCTCGTGCCGAGGCAACTTCCATCGATTGATCATCCGAGCGTCTACTTTGGAATGCTAATGTTCCGAGAGGGCTGCGATTTAAAAAAGAGCGAGTACGTGCTCGAGGCGATGATCGAGGAACGTCGTCGCGTGAACCTCTCGCCACAGACCCCCGTAGGGTTGAGGCCGCCGCAAGCCGACTGGGAGCGCGAGGTCGCGCCGCACGTGCTGTCGATGAGCGCAACTGTCGAGAGCTTCCGCGGCGACCTCTGCTGCTACACGACGCGCGGCGTTCCCGGGCAGATGATGACGCCGTACGATAATGCGTCGATGCCATGCCTCGAGTACTCCTTGCGCCCTTTCAACGACGCGTTCTCATCGGACAAGTTCGTCTTGCCGTGTACACAAGACCAGATCGACGAGCTGCACGACCTGCACTGCAAGGCGCAGTGGGCGGCGGCAAAGGACGGCTTCGACAAATACGCCACACTCTGCGGCGTGACCGACAAGCCGGAAGGCGACGCGGCGGGCGCAGCAACCGCGGCGGGTGCGGTGGGCGCACCCGAGTTCAAGACGAAGAAGCTCAAGGGTCTGCCCTCCATCGAAGAGGAGGCGCTCGCTGCTATGGTAGGCATACCGCTCGGCAGCGCGTTTCGACTTGGCGAGGTGAACAAGTTGGTCTCGGAGAGCACGCAGGAGCTCAAGGTCATTCGCGCCTTCCTCACCGCCTCGATCCTCCGGCTAGGCAACAATGCGTCCATCGCCGACGCGCTGCAGACGTTCGTCGACACTGACGCGGAGCGCGCCGCGCTCGTCGAGCAAGTCAAGCAGCTGGAGGAGGAGCTCAAGTCCGCACGCGCCTTGCCGGCGCCGGCGCCGAGTGCGACTTGTTGCACGGCGGTGGCCGATATGTGCACGACGGCTATGAACCTCAAGGCCGTATCGGGCACGCTCATCGAGGGCGTCATGACGCCCGGCAAGGTCGTCGGCATCGGTCGCGTGCTTGCCGTCGCCACGCTGTCGCCGCCGCAGCCCAGAAACTTGCACGACGAAGACATTCGTAAGCACTACCCGTCGTGCAAAGGGCTCAGTGTGGTGGGCACGGCGGCCTACCTCGCAAAGCGGCGCCACAATGCGCCGCTCTACATTGTCGTTACCCTCAAGGGGGGCGCGGCAGTGGAGTTTTACAAGGCAAGCGACCGTTGCCACGGCGACATCGTCAAGGTGTCGCCTCTCGAGATGATGGAGGCGTACACCAAAGCCGATGCGTCGCTCATGCTCCGTTACGACGTCGAGAAGACGAAGCTCTCTGCGCTCGTGCCCAAGGTGTAAGCATTGCGGGATAAGCACCGTGCGTGCAGCGTACAGAGAACAAGAGGATTCGTGTGTGTGTCCGTGTGTGCGTGTGTGTGCGCGTGTCCGTAACAGAGAATGATGCGGCTGCCCAACTTGGCCGCGCTCTGCTTGAGCACCGGTATGGTCGCGCCCGAAGATTCGGACGACGAGTTGAAGCCTCGTCCCACACCAAAGAAGAAGAGGGCGCAGTACCTTGCAGCCGCCCGTGACGATTCCGAGTCTGACGAGTCTATGGACGATCGCGACCGACGGCCGTACAGCCAGTCGGTCCCGGAACCGCTGCCCGAGTGGATGCAGGGGTACACCCCAATGGCCCGCGGCGATGGTGTCCCGTTGCCCCAGCACCCGCCGCCACCCGAGGACCCAGACGACGATGCAATGGCCGAGGCAAACGAGTGGATTAAGCAAAACACGGCGGCCCCACAGCTGCTCTTGCCCGCACCCGCACCCGCACCCGAAGACGACAAGGCCTACGAGAGCGAGACAACACAGCTTGGCGATAACGACGACGGCCCGTCTACACCGCCGCCACCGTCGCCACCTCCGCCACCGCCAGCGCAGCGGCCTCAGCCGACTCCGCCGCAGCCGACGTCACGCTTTACACTTGCTGATGTGGTGAAGCCCTTGCAGGGGCCGTGGTTGATGGGGGTAGTGCAGCCCTTGCAGGGTCCGTGGTTGATGGACGGGTTTACGGCAAAAATGCCAAAGCTCTACGTCGCCCAAACCAAGCTCCGTAACGAGAAGGGGAAGCGCGTCGAGGAGTTTGGTGTGTTTTGCCACACGCGCATCAAGGCCGGGTCGTTTATCTGCGCCTTCACCGGCACGTTCATGCCCAAGCGCAAATTCAATAAGATGTCGGATGCGCCGGCAAACCGTGTAATGCGCCGCCACGCCGTCGAGTTGGAGTTTTCCGGCGTTGACGGCGTGGCGGAGCAGCCCCAGATGCTCTTCGCAATCCCCAATGCGCTCGCAGCAAAAAACCAGCTGGTTTTGGAAGTCGCATCCGGCCCGAGCTTTTCGACGCGCCACGTTGCACAGTGCCTGAACGAACCACCCGAGGGCGCGCGGGCCAATGCCAAGTTCTTCACGCACCACTACGCGCACGACGTACAAAAGGGCGAGTACTATTCTGCCGTTCTCGTCTACGCCGCGCAGGACATTCCCGCGCGCAACGAAGTGTACCTGCACTATGGCGAGGGGTACGCAGAGGAACGCGCGCGGAACAAGTACGTCGCGGGTGAAGCCGCCGAATGGCCAACCGAGCTGAAGCAAACACCGTCAATGGACGACGTCGTATCGAACATTCTGGCGAATGGAGAGCGCCTTGACGAAATCTTATGGAAGGAGAGCCAAGACGACGTCGAGGAACTTGTGCCACAAAGCGGGAGCCGGTCCCGTCCCAAGAAACAGTGAGTGTCGGTATAAAAGTGTGACGTTTTTTAAAGACTCACGAGTTTCGACTTACCAGCTCACGCAAAAACGCCCCCTGGCGCGACGCGTCGCGCAGCAGCGTCAACGCCGGTCGTGCCTCCTCCGTTGGCATTGCCGAGAGGCTTGTGAGCGCCCGCTGTATGCTACAGATGCCCCTGTGGCTACTAGACTGCAACTGCTTTGCTGCGGGCGTGGACGACGCCGAGCGGAGGGCCGGGAGGTGCACTGCCAGCTCCTCGAGCACGGGCACGACGCAGGTTCCATCTGCCATGTACAACCCCCTCTTGAGCGAGTACAAGATGCCGGCCGCGAATGGGCGGAACGAGTCACTGCCCTTTTTCGAGGTCATAAAGTGCTTGGTCATGCAGCTTGCGCGCCACAAACTGACAATGAGCTGACTGAGCTGATTTCGTATCTGCCCCGAGAAGCCCGCTTCCGTGCGTCTTTGCTTGGCCGTGACCTTTCGCGTCGCCTTGGCAAGCCGCTCGCTGGCCGCAGCGCGCTGCGTGCGCACAAACTCATTCGCGTGAATGATCACGTTGCTCAGCACGTCCAGATTCAACTCGCTCTCGCCCTCGGCGCAGCGATTGACGTACTTTCGTATCGCCATACTCTTTACAAACTCGAGGTTTTGCAATCGCGGGTCGGTCGGTGCCTCAGGCGCTTGTGGCTTTCGATTGGCGATGAACAGTTTGTCAATGACAAGGAGCGCCTCGGCGGCCAGCTTGTCGATGGAGTCGCGCGTCCAGTTTTCTTTGCGCGAGTTGCGCGTCTTCTTGGGCACCGCGTTCGTGTCCGGTTGCTCGTCGACGCAGAGCGCACCGCGCTTCACCGGGGGCAGCATTGCCGACGACACGGCGTGCACGGGCGCGATCTCCGCGTCCGATATTGCGTGCGAGTTGCGGAAGGCGGCGACGCTTGCTGCGTACATGTCCCGGCGCTTCACCCAGCCACCCACCGGCACGCCCGCCGAATCATCGGGGTTGGCGCTCTTGGTCGAGCGACCCGTGGAGCCAGGGTAGCTTTCGTACGCGGCCTTCACGCCCAGCACCTGCCCAGAGATGCCGCAGACGTAGTGATTGTCGCTGTTCAGGCGCATGTGTCGGCATTGCAACCCCATACACGCGTGTATGTCGCCGTCGGGCCCAACGCTGTAGACAGCGCAGCCAGTCCGCATCTTGTGTGGCGCGTTTACAAAGATTGCCGATGCGTCCATCTCGTCGCCGTCGATATCCACATCGCCGGATTCTTTTTGAATTTCGCGCATTGCCTCGTCGGCTTGCAAAAATAGGTCATCGACGTCCATCCCATCCACCCGCACACCTGCAACTTGTTGCAGGTATGTCCGCAACTAGTTAGCGTGTTGTTCCAAGTTTTTTTTATTGTGTACTATCACACACACACGTACACACAGAGATGGGCCTCCCAATTGAGTGGCTAGGAAGAAGGGAACGGTGCGCTGCGGCCGCTGGCGGTCGGCCGCAACGGGTTGGTGGGCAGAAATACGAGCGGCTTCTTCTAAGCACGGATGAGGGCGGCAATGTCGGGCTCGCCGTTGATGGCACCAAGGTGCGCGTGGTTGGTACGGCTAGGACCCATGCGCAGGCCGCCGGCGCTGCGGCCGAGGAGCGACGCGAGCAGATCGTTCTGGTTCACCGGGTTGGCCGACGAGGCACCCGCCGCCTTGGACGCCTCGGCCTTGACAACCTCAAGCGAGGGCGCGGCCGCGCCGGCCATGTGCGGCTCGCCCGGCACGGACGCACCCAGCTCGCGCGAGGTGAGCTTCGAGAAGTTGAACTGCTCCGAGAACAGGCCGGCCCTCGTCAGCTCCGCCTGAAGCGTCTCAAGCCCCTGCTGACGCTCAAGCGATAGCACCTTGTAGTCGTCGCAATCCTTCTGGAGTTTCGAGTTGGCCGCCGTGAGGTCCTCGTTTGCCTTCATCGTCTCGGCAAGGGTGGTGGCCGCGGCCGCGCCCTGCGACGCCTGCTCGCGCAGACGCTTGATGCCCTTGGAAGCCACGTACGAGACGGCGGCGAGCGCGCCCTGTGCCTGGATGTCCGACTTCTCGGTGTACGTGTTGGCCCAGCCCGAGACGCCCGTGAACACCGCCACGTCGTCCTTGAGCTGCGGGTGGTGCGTCTCGACCTCCTCGTTGATGAACTCGCCCATGAAGAACTTGGCGTCGTCCTGCCAGCTCGAGATTCTGGCGCGCTCCTTGCCCTCGTACACGGCCATGCGCGCGTTCGACTCGGCCTCGCCCTTGGTCTTGGCGGCAAGCTCAGACTTCAGGCGCTCCACCAGATCGTCGCGGTTTTGCTCTGCGGCGGCATTAGTGGACGCAATCTCAGTCTCAGACATGCTTGCTTGTGCAGCTGGCTCTGTCCTAGTACTACTTGGGGCGCAAGGAGGGCCATATCATTTTAGCGCGTCGAGTGCATGTGTGTTTGCGCACCGGCCGCCGATTTTGAGAAGCACGCCACCGTGTGGCACGCCCTGCCGTCCATTGTGTCGATCCAAGTGCCCGGCCGTTTGCCCTCCTCGCAGATCGAGAGCTCCTCCTGGCCGCGGTAGGCCACGTTGCCGTTGCCGTCGAGCGTCATTGCCGTGCCTAGAGAGAGTCCCCGCATCTCGCCCCTGCGCACCGCCGCAATCGCACTGGCGCTCTCCACGTTGGCCGCAATCCGCAGCGAGCCGTCGCGCCCCTGCCAGCTCGCGAGCACGGTGCCTACGCGGTCGCCGTGGTCGTGCTCGCACAGGAGCGGCTTTCCCGCAAGGTTGGTGGTGTCGATCTCCGCACGCGTCAGGTCGGCCTGGTTGGTGCGCCCCCCACGACGCTGCGGCGGCGGGTGCGCAACGCCGCGAATCGAAAGGGGTTTTGTGGGCATCGCACGCTCTTTGCTTATGAAACCACACAAACTGGCTAAATGCTACAATCCTCTAGCGAGAGCGTGCGTCCTGCCGGCTCAGTAGCCGTCGCCCATCCCGCCAAACTGGCCCGTCTCCTCCGAGTGCGACCGCACCGGGCTGCGCGCGCCCGCGCCCGCGCCCGCGTCCTCCTCGTTGCCGGCAGATGCGGCGGGCGCGTCCACTGGCGTATCCTGGTCGATGAACTCGACGCCGCTGTAGTCGTTCTCGGGCGCGTTGGTCTGCTGCAGGTTGGTGAGGATGTCGATGGCCGTGCCCGCAAACTTGCAGCCAAGGCCCGTCTGCCCCGCGTAGACGCCGCGCACGAGCGAGATGGTGGCCGCCACCGCCGACTTGGCGATGAGGTCGTTGACGTCGCCCTTGACCGGGCGCGTGCACTTGTTGCCCTCGAGCAGGTGCATTTTCTGGATCTTGGGCATCTGGCGGGTCTCGTCGGTCTCGATGAAGATGCGCAGGTTGGGCGCGTAGCTCTTCTCGGGGTTGGCCGCCGTCAGGCGCGAGTTGTACTTGAGCTGGAAGAAGTTCTCGTCGAGGCCCGCCTTGCCCTTCTTCTTCGCGTCCGCCGGGAAGAGCTCGTTGCGCATCGGCTGCAGCTTCTTGACCACGTGCGCCTCGAACGCCGCCCACTTCTCGTACTCAGGCAGCGTGAGCTCGATGGCCATGCCCCACGCCGTGCCAAGCGGGTTGCCGTCGGACGTCTTCGGTGGCCCCGCCGCAAATGGCGCGCGCGACCAGTCAGGCAATTTTTTGAGCGCAATCTCGAGACGGCCGCCGTCGTAGGTCATGCGCACAAAGCGGTCGCCCTGGCTGCCCGATTCCACCTTGGTCCCGACCTCAATCTTCTCCAAATCCATCTCCATGAGCGGGACCGGCGTGCGCTTGCCCAGCTTCGGCGCGGGCTCGTTGCTCGCCGTCGTGGCGCTTCGCTTCAGCAGTGACGATCCAAAGGTAGACATGATGTAAAAAGTTGCACGGGTAGAGTCGGCGTTGGATTTGTGTGCCTATGGTCACGGTCACAATTCGCAAGGTTGGGCTGGCGCGAAGAATGACGCGTCGACACACCCGTGTCATTTTCGACGGGCGTTGGCGCATCATTTTTTTGCCGTTGTTGGCTCGATAAGCAAATAGTTGCTGGTTATAGGGCAGAGAGGGTTGCGCATGCAGGCGCAGGTCCAGCTACCAACAAAGGGGACAATCGTGAAGGGGGAGGCAACCGTGCAGGTGGAGGAGGAGGCGGAGGGGCCATTCAGCTCCGAGCTCCTCGAGGTCGCCGAAGGCAACGTGATCAGCGCGGGCGCGGTCTTCTGCGCGTCGATCGTCCTCGACGCACTCACCGCGCTACCGACCACCATCGTCGTCGACGTGCCCACCTCGCTGCGCACGACCGCGCTTGTGCTCACGGCGGTCGTGGCCGCGCCGCCCGTCACCGCCGAGTTTCTCTTCGAGCAGCGCGGATTGGCGGCGGTGCTGCTGGTCGTGGCCGCGTTTGTCGGACTGCACAATGGCGGCGTCAACGCGCGCATCGCCGACGCGCTCTACTCGCTGCTGTGCGGATGGGCAGTGCTATTGATTTTTGGCTTTTCTGGCCCCAAGGAAGGCGAGCGCGGATACGATCCTAAGGGCAAGCGCGAAAACATCATCGCGCTTGCGGCGGCGTTTTTGGGCTACTCGGGCGCGCGCATCGTGCGTGGTGCGCTCTACCACCCAGGAGAGGTTACGAGCTTCTCCGCGACCCACGACGACATCGAGGCGCGCGGCTACGCGCTCGCCGACGACCTGGTGTCGAGCACGCTCGTCTTCGGAGGGACGCTGTGCCTCTGCGCGTCCGGGATCATCCTGCTCAACCACGACGCGATCTACGAGGAGGGGTGCAAGCCGGTGGCCTCCGTTATCGCACAGATCTCGGTGCTCATCTTCCTATCCGCGTTCATCGTGCAGATTGCCTGCTTTGCAAGGCTCGACGAGATGGAAGCGCTCTTTGGTGACAGCGCGTGTGCGGGCAACGTCGACGTGTGCGAGAACTCCTTCCGCGCGCGTCGGCTGTACACGGCCAACTCGAGCCCTGCGGCGTTGTGGGCGTGCGCGGTGGGACTGACAATCTTCGCCTTTCCGTACGACCGCCGGTGCCGCACGCGCCGCGCCTACTTTGTGCACACGCCGGAGGAGGAGGAGGACGAGCGTGAGGGCGCCACGGGCTCTGGCAACGTGGCGTTCGCCGCCTCCCTCGTGGCCATCCTGGTCGTGTACAGCTTCGCCGACTCCTTCTGGCCCGCCGTCGAGCTTCTGCTGCTCTTTGTGTCGATCCCCGCGGCGTGGTACTCCTCCACGTGGATCGCCTGCGTTCTGCACGCCGCCGGCATGCTCGCCTACACCATCGGCCGACTGGGCAGTCCGCTCGGCTTTGACCTGACTTTCTTGACGCACTGGTTCGTCTCCGCAACGCTGCTGATCACGCTCACGCTTGCGGCGACCACCTTCATAAGCTGGCTACTCTACTCGTCGTGCGTATCGAAGGGGCGCTACATCGTGTGGCTAGAGAACCTGACGGCACTCCTCATCGTTGCGCTCGTGTCCATCCAACTCTTCCTGACCATTGCCTCGCTCGCGGTCATCAGTGGCTACGACGGCTCGCTTATGGACACCGCAAGCTGGCGCTCGGCAAGTCTGCAGTGGGCCACGCAGCACAGCCTCGGCTTCTTCTTCTCGGCGGCGCTCGTGGGCGGCCGCTTTGAGCCGCAGAACGAGCGCATCGCGCGGTGGCTGCTGCGTACGGTTTGGTTTGCTGTGCCCATCGTTCTTACTGCGTGTTGGGCATTCATGCTCCTTGCGAGCGCAAGGAGCGTCCCTTATGGCACTGTCGGTGACGCCTCGTCCATCGTTATCGCCACGCTTGCCGCCCTGCTGCCCTGGACGCTCGCGGGCGTCGTGATGTGCTGACCACCTGAGAGGGGATGTATTTTATTGCTTTAATCTTACTGCATTAGAAATCTCGCGCGGAGATCCATTTGCTGTGAAAACTTTATGAGCACTTGGCCCAAGCGCAAGGTGCTCATAAGATATTTTATTGAATTAGAGTAAAAGGAGGATCTGGGCGAAACCGGGGAGACTTCAAAAGGAACATTTTGCTCCCTGAGCCCTTACTGAATTAGAGATCTCGCGCGGAGATCCATTTGCTGTGAAAACTTTATGAGCACTTGGGCCAAGAGCAAGGTGCTCATAAAATATCTTATTGAATTAGAGTAAAAGGAGGATTTGTGCAAAACCGGGGAGATTCCAAAAGGACCATTTTGATCACAGAACCCTTACTGAATTGGATATTTCGCGCTCCGACTAGTTGCGGTGCTCGATCTTTTCCTGTAGGTCTTCCCACCGTTCCGCAACGTCGGAGTCGGTCGCAAGTCGTCCCTTGCGTCGTAGCGCGCGGATATCCTCCACCAGTTCTGCCATCAACTCAATCCACGCTCGATTGTCATCGCGATCGCTTAAGATCTGGACACTGGCCAGGAACGCCTCCAGCTCGTCCTCCTTGCGGTTCCCCGCGCGGTTCTTCCGCACCTGCTTGTCCAGGCGGTCGCGGTCCTCCTGCTCTGCTTGCGCCTTGCTCTTGGACGCTGTGATGATCTTCTGCTGCTCTTGCAGTAACTGCAGCGCCTCCCTGTCCGCACCGGGACCGGCTACCGGTTCGACCGGTTCGACCGGTTCGACCGGTTCGACCGGTGACGGGCTGCTCGCAGATGCCAACGGTGCCGACTGCTGCGACTGCTCCTCGGTGGCCGCGCGCTTCTCAAATTCACGCTTGAAATCGTCGACGCTTTCTCCCTCGCCGTAGACGGCACTGAAAGCGCGGTCGTACGCGCGATAGAGTGCCCAGAAACGACTGTAATTGTCGTCCTGCACGATCAACGCGTCAAGTACGTCTCCCTCGTTCAGGACTCCCTGCAGCGTGCCGTACTCGGGCGTGCCCGCGTCGTCGTAGCCGATGGCCTGCATCTCCCTCAACAGCGCGCGAGCGTGCACCAACTTCTCGGCACGATGCTCCGTGAATTCTTCAAGAGTTTTACCCGCGTACTTCTTGAACAGGGCACGCCACGCGTCGTCGAGTGTCTTTAGAAGCGCAGTATCCTTTGCTGCGTCCTCATCTTCCTTAAGCCCGTTCCTGGCCTTCTGCAAAAGCCGCTTGAATGATCCTTGCTCCTCTTCCGACACGTTGCCGTCACCGACCTTCATCTTGGAGAGTTTGGAGACGAGTGTATTGGCACTGTCGATCGCCTTGTGCAGATTCCTGCGCTCTGGCGACTTTCCCTCGTAGGCGTAGGTGTCCGCATAGGCGTCCACGTTTGTGTCTGCATCGGCGCCCCGCGCAAAGAGGTGTTTCAGCAGTTCTTCAGACTCCGCGTAGCTCGTGTACTTTCCATTGCCATAGGCGAGGTACTCTTGCGTGAAGTCGCCGAGACCGTCGACATTCTCCAGTGTCCGTCTTGCGCTCTCCATGAAATTCCAAAAGACGTCCGTAGCTATTCTCAACCGTTGCCCTTGGGTATAGGTAACGTCCGGGTGCGCACTCATGAACTTGTCCTTGAGAAGGTTCCTGATATTTGCACCTTCCCGCGTGTAGCCCGTCTTCTCTCTTGAATAGACGAGGTCGCCCTTGAAATTGATCCACCACGACACCACCTTCTTCCAGTCCGTGAACACGTCCAGGAGCAATTGCGCCATGACCGATTGTACTTGTCCTACCGCGCTGTCGTCGTAGCTCTTTGGTCCGTAAGCTGGATTGGTTTTCTTTTCCTTCTCCCAATCGGTGATGATGCGTTGGTTGTACTTGTCGCCCTTCCAATCCTGCAAGCGCCTGTACTTCTTGGCCGTATCCTTCGACTTTTGCAGCGTCTGTAATACTTGAGGCGCGTTGACGTCGCCCGAATCCACTGGCGCGTCGTCGTATGGATCGGGGACGGTCATCAGCGTGATCTGGCCGTAGTTGTGGCGATTGCATACGTGCTTGACGAAGGCTTCGTGTGCATCCTTCAGCTTGCGCTGCACAAACGCGATCTGTATCGGTGTAAGGTAGTTTGTGGTGTAGTTGTAACACAACGCCTCCTCGTCGTCGATGGCGTCGCCGGCGTCCTGAATCCGGCCGCCACCGCCGCCACCGCCGCCACCGCCGCCACCGCCGCCACCGCCACCGCTGTCGCGCCCGATCTCGCCGCGGCGTTTGCGCTCCTCTTCCCTCTTGTTCGTCCTGAACTGCTCTGTTTCCTTCCACAGATCTGTTGCAAGCTGATCCTTGTGCCTTTGCACAGTTTTGCCGTCTTGGTCTGGTAGATTATTCGACCACGCCTGCATCCGACCGTTCAGCACCTTTACAGCGTCGACGTCCTTGACATCGTTGGCCTTCTTCCACGGTCCATTGAGCTCAGCGTTGGACTTGTGTGCCCACGGCATCTTGTTGTCTGCAGGGATGAACGGCCCGGAAGCTCGTGGTGGAGAAGGAAGTGTGTTGTCGGCGTCGACGTCCATCGGATCGTCGGGTTTGTCGGGTTTGTCGGGTTTGTCGGGTTTGTCGGGTTTGTCGGGTTTGTCGGGTTTGTCGGGTTTGCCTTGA
>Ga0209709_10001892_pt1 | contig 18801 bp, 14 predicted proteins | sample ArcticOcean_MG_C_2_FD_187435 | JGI IMG/M metagenome (GOLD analysis project Ga0209709, IMG submission 187435) | Marine microbial communities from western Arctic Ocean - ArcticOcean_MG_CB4_136 (SPAdes) (version 2) | ecosystem: Environmental > Aquatic > Marine > Oceanic | place: Arctic Ocean... | reverse complement strand
CATTAAAATTGCAGCAATAATTTTATTTAGTTCGAACGAATCCATTTAATTATAATTATTTTCACATATAACATGATAATTAAAAAAATACTTAATTTTTAATTTTATAATTTTGTGTCTGTTAGACGCATTAAATTGGTAATTTTATAATGGCAAAAACACTAATACTAATCCCCTCAAGAATGGCTGCAACCAGGTTGCCAGGAAAACCACTTCTAAAAATTAATAATCTATCCATAATTTCACATGTTTTTAAAAGAGCAGAAGAAGCTAACATTGGTGAAGTAGTGGTCGCAACTGAGGATCAAGAGATACTCACAGATGTTTTAAAAAATGGAGGTAGAGCAATCTTAACCGGTAGCAATCACAAAACTGGAACAGATAGAATTTTTGAAGCTTATAAAAAACTAGATATAAAAAATGTTGATTACATATTAAATTTACAAGGAGATGAACCTGATATTGACAAGGAGGACATTATTAATTTGAATAATTTCATGATTAATCAAGATGCTGAAATAGGTACATTGGCAGCAAAAATTCAAGATGATAAAATGTTAAATAATAGAAATGTAGTTAAGGTTATCACTGATAAAAAATTGGCAGAAAGCAATTTTCCAACAGCATTAAATTTTAGTAGAGATAATTTATCAATAGATAACCAAAATATTTATCATCATATTGGAATTTATTCTTATAAAGTAAGTGTATTAAAAAAGTTTGTTAGTCTAGATCAAACAGATAATGAAAAAAAAAATAAATTAGAACAATTAAGAGCTTTAGATAATAATTTAAAAATAAATGTAGCTTTAGTAAAATCCTCTCCTATAGGAGTTGATACTGAAGAAGATTATATAGATATAAAAAAGATTATGGAATATAAAATATAAGATGAGTAAAATTTATTTTCAAGGGACCTTTGGAGCCTATTCACATTTAGCAGCACTTGAAATTGAACCTAGTGCAGAAATTATACCATGTAAGACGTTTGATGAATGTTTTTTAAAAACATCTTTAGAGAGTGGCTCACGAATGATTATACCTGAGTCAAATCGTATTACAGGAAATATTGGAATAGAATATTTGATTTTTAAATATAGAATAAATATTTATGCAGAACACTTCCAAAAAATCGAACATAATTTGTTAGGACAACCAGGAACTAGCTTAAGTGACATAAAAGATGTTTTTTCTCATACACAAGGTTTATCTCAGTGCTCAAATTTTATTAAAAAAAATAATTTAGTTGAACACATTCGTGCAGATACAGCTGGTTCTGCAGAAACAATTTCAAAAAAAAAAATTAAAAGTGAGGCAGCAATCGCTTCTTCATTAAGTGCAAAGATTTATAAACTTAAAATACTTGTACCCAATATTGAAAATGAAAAAGGTAATGCAACTCGATTTTTAATTATGGGGAAAGAAGTTTCCCAACCAAATTTTGGAGATAAAAAATATATAACGTCTTTTTTATTTAAGTTAAAAAGCAAACCTGCTGCACTTTATCAATCATTAGGTGGTTTTGCAATTAATGGTGTTAATCTTACGAAGCTTCAGAGTTATCCAGAGCAAAATTCATTTGAGTCATACTTTTTCTTATGTGACCTGGATGGACACATCGAAGATCTTAAAGTTCAAAAATCTTTAGAAGAATTGGGACTTCATTGTCAAGATTTTCACGTGCTAGGTGTTTTTGAGGCTGATAAATTTAGAGAAAAATAATCTATAAACTTTTCTTGTAGATTGGAAAACATTACTGCTATAATAGTTCTGGAGGCTAGAGGTGAATACTGCTTGAACCCGACCAGATCCTAACGGAAGCAGTCGTAGAGACAGTTTTTCAGGTTCTAGCTTCCTTATAAAAATGAATAAAAATACAAAAGTTTTAGCTTTAAAATATAGACCTCAGACATTTAATGATCTTATAGGTCAGGATATTGTTGCTGAAACAATATCTAATTCAATTAAAGTTAATAAAGTACCTAATGCCTATCTTTTTACAGGTATTAGAGGAATAGGAAAAACTACTACGGCAAGAATAGTTGCAAAATCTTTAAACTGCTTAAATGGTATTGATAACCTTTGCAAAAAGGACTTTTGTGAAAATTGTACCGCTATTTCAAATTCAAATCATATTGATGTATTGGAAATGGATGCAGCTAGCAAAACAGGTGTCGACGACGTAAGAGATCTTATCGAATTTTCCAGATATGGTCCAACTACCGCTAAATATAAGATATTTATTATTGATGAAGTGCACATGCTTAGTAAACAGGCATTCAATGCATTGTTAAAAACACTAGAGGAGCCACCAGAGTATTTAAAGTTTATTTTTGCAACTACGGAAATAAAGAAAATTCCAATTACAGTAGTTTCACGTTGTCAAAGATTTGATTTATCTAGAATTAAGTCTTTAGAATTATTTAATTTTATCAAAAAAATTAAAGATAAAGAGAATGGCAACGCATCTGATGATGCGCTTAAATTAATTGTAAAGATTTCCGAGGGATCTGTTAGAGACGCTTTATCATTACTAGATAGAGCATTGCTTACATTAGACAAAGACAAGGAGTTAGACTTAGCATCTGCTCAAAAAATTTTTGGTTACTTTGACAAATCTCAATTAATTAGTTTATTTCAGCTTGTATTTGAAGGCAAAGAAACAGAGGTTTTAAATACTTATAGAGAAATTTATAATCAAGGTGTTGAACCTAAAATTTTTATAAATGATTTTTTAGAACTTTTATATTATTTTAAAAATATTGAGTCATTGAATGTCGATGGTACAAATTTTTCATTAAATGATGAAGAATTTAACAGAATTAAAGAAATTTCTGAAAAAGTTAATAATGAGACTTTAATATTATTTTGGCAGTTTACTATTAAAGCATTAGAAGAGCTTGATATTGTTTCCAATCAGCATTTATCGATGGAAATGTTCTTAATTAGATTAATTCATTTAAAAAGTATTAAGAACATGCCTCAAACTAGCCATGAAAGCTCAAATCAAATAAATGAAAATATTACCCAAACATCCCTTTCACAAAAAAAAGAAGATGAAGATTTGTTTGGAATAAAAGATAAGGCTGAAGCAATTGGTCAAATGAAAAATATTTCTCAAGAGAAAGATGTAACATTGAAAGACAACAAAGAAATTGAAACAGAGGTTAATCTTATAAATTCTTTTGATGACTTATTGGAAATATGCTCTTTTAAAAAAGAGATTAAACTAAAATATGAATTAGAAAAAAATGTAAATCTTGTTAGTTTTGAAAATCAAAGAATTGAAATCTCATTTAATGAAAATTTAGACAAAGATTTTATTAAAGATTTATCTTTAAAACTTTATGAATGGACTAACAAAAGATGGATAATAACACTTAGTACAACTAAAGGCCAACCATCTAAAAAAGAAACAGAAGTAAATTTAAAAACAGAGTTAATAGAAAGTATAAAAAATTCTTCAACTTATAAAAATATTTTAGGAAAGTTTCCAGATGCAGAACTGATAGACGTTAAAGCCAACGAGAAAAAAGATAAAAATGACTGATTTTACTAAGATTTTAGATAAAGCTAAAGAATTGGAATCCAAGATGAAAGAGAGTCAGGAAAAAATTAAAAATATTCTAGCAGAGGGAACATCAGGATCTAATTCTGTAAAAATTACCTTAAATGGTGAAAACGAAATGATTAAAATAAATTTATCAGACGAAGTGATGAAGGAAGAAAAAGTTATAATAGAAGACTTAATAGTAGCAGCTCACAATAATGCAAAATCTGAATTGAAAACCAAAACATCTGAAGAAATTTCAAAGTCTACGAGTGGATTTGGTATTCCAGGCTTTAAATGGCCACTTTAATTAGATGCAAAATATTAATGAAATAGAAGAGTTGATAAAATTAATTGCTAAATTACCAGGTTTAGGACCTAAATCAGCAAAAAGAATTGTATTAAAACTTATTAATAATAGAGATGAATTGGTTAAACCAATGGCCAATACTCTAGCTCAGGTTTATAAAAATGTTATTAGATGTCAGTCCTGTGGTACTTTAAAGTCTAATTCTTTAGGGTGTAATAATTGTGAAAATACAAAAGAAAAGTATAACAAAATATGTGTTGTTGAAGATATTGCTGATCAATGGTCCATAGAAAATTCAAATATTTATAAGGGATATTTCCATATTCTTGGTGGGACAATTTCATCTGCTGGTCAAAGAAAAGAAGATCTTTTAATCGACTCATTAGTAGAAAGAGTTATTAAGGAAAATATTGAAGAAGTAATATTAGCAACAAGTGCAACTGTTGAGGGTCAAACGACAGCCTACTATATTCAGGACAGTCTTAAAAAAACGAGTGCAAAAATTACAAAACTTGCACAAGGTCTACCTGTGGGTGGTGAAATAGAAAGTCTTGACGATGGAACTTTATATTCAGCTTTTAAAAATAGAACTAAAATTAAAGCTAATTCTGATTAATTTTTTTTAATCAATCTGTTTAAATGAAGAAGTGGTTCTGTATAGCCAGAAGGTTGAGATCTGCCATGAAATACTAAATCACACGCTGCTTTGAAAGCTACTGACTTATCAAAATTTGGAGACATGTTTTGATATACTTTGTCACCTTTATTTTGCTCATCAACTATTTTTGCCATTTTTTTCATTATTTCTAAAACCTGTTTACTTGTACAAATTCCATGATGTATCCAATTAGCTATGTGTTGAGAAGAAATTCTTAAAGTGGCTCTATCCTCCATTAAACCAACATTATTAATGTCAGGAACCTTAGAGCAGCCGACACCTTGATCTATCCATCTTACCACATAACCTAAAAGTGTTTGTGCAGAGTTAGAAATTTCTGAATTGATTTCTTCAATAGACCAATTAGGTCTATCAGCCACTGGTATGGTTAAAAGATCATCTAATTTTGCTGACACTCTATTTTGTAATTCTTTTTGTTTTTCAAAAATATTTATTTCATGATAGTGAAGAGCATGAAGAGCGGCGGCTGTAGGCGAGGGTACCCATGCACAATTTGCACCAGCTTTTAGATGACCATTTTTTTGTTCCATCATTTCTTTCATTTTATCTGGCATTGCCCACATTCCCTTACCAATTTGAGCTTTACCAGAAAAACCACATTGAAGACCTACGTCAACATTATTATTTTCATATGCTCCAATCCACTTCGAAGTTTTCATATCTCCTTTTTTAATCATAGGACCAGCTTCCATTGAAGTATGCATTTCATCACCGGTTCGATCCAAAAAGCCTGTATTAATAAAAAATACCCTATTTTGAAGGGATCTAATACACTCCTTTAAGTTGGAAGAAGTTCTTCTTTCTTCATCCATAATACCAATTTTACAAGTGTATTTTTCCAATCCTAAAACCTCCTCAACTCTAGTAAAAATTAAATCTGTAAATGAAGTTTCATCAGGACCATGCATTTTTGGTTTAACAATATAAATTGAACCACTTCTAGAGTTACCTCTTTTCTTTATATCATGTAGGCATGCTGCTGAAGTTATAAAAGCATCCATAATGCCTTCTGGTATCTCAGAACCATCTTTTAAAGTTATTGCTGGGTTAGTCATAAGGTGTCCAACATTTCTTACTAGTAGCAAACTTCTTCCATGTAATTTTAATCCTTTTCCATCTTTAGAAATATAGCTTCTGTCAGGATTTAATTTACGCTCATAAGTCTTCCCATTTTTTTCAAATGTCGACTTTAAATCCCCTTTCATTAGGCCAAGCCAATTACGATAGCAAACAACTTTGTCATCAGCATCAACAGCAGCAACACTATCTTCGTTATCACAAATAGTTGAAACTGCCGATTCAATTATAATATCACTAATCTTAGCAGAATCTTGTTGTGCACTAAAAGCATTAGCATCTATTATTATTTCTATATGAAGATTGTTGTTTTTTAAAATTATAGCAGAAGGATTATTAACTTCTCCTCTATGACCAATAAATTTAGCTTTAGATTTTAGTGATGTTTCGATATCATCTTTTAATACAATTAGAGAACCATCATTAATTTTAAATCCTGTAATATTTTGCCATTCTAAATTTTCTAGAGGAAAATATTTTTTTAAAAAATCTCTTCCATATTTTATGACCATTTCACCTCTTAATGGATCATATCTTTGTGAGGCACTATCTTCAGATTGTTCAATTACATCGGTACCATATAAACTATCATATAGGCTCATCCATCTTGCATTAGCAGCATTTAATGCATATCTTTCGTTCATGATAGGAACTACCAGTTGTGGTCCAGCTATGCTGGTTATCTCTTCATCAACATTACTTGTTTTAATTTTGAAATCAGGGCCCACTTCTTTTAGGTAATTAATTTCTTTTAAGAATTTTTTATATTTTTCTAAGTTTATTTTGTTAACTTTATTTAAAATATGCCAATCATCTATTTTTTTTTGTAAATCTTCTCTTATTTTTAATAAATCTTTATTTTTAGGAGCTAATTCATGAACTACTTTGTCAAAACCTTCCCAAAATTTTTCTGAAGAGATATTTGTATCTTTAAGCAATTCTTCATTAACAAAGTTAAGTAATTTATTAGAAACTGATAAATTGTGTATTTTTGTATATTGTTCTTTCATAGCACCCATTTTACCCCATCTGTATGTTTGCCTGAGAGTTTTGCTCCATCGGCGAGATTAAATCTCTTTCCAGAGTGTTATGTTTATCATCGGTCCTTTTGCCTGAGAGTTTCCGGGGTGGTTGCTCCTTCGGCGCTAAAATACTTAGTCTCTCCCGATGAGAAATTAGATTACTTGTTAATGTAATTAAGTCAAATATTAATTATTTAAAACATTTTATTGCCTTTTTTGGTAATTAATTAATAATTAAAATTATTCATATGAAAAATTATTTAAAATTTGAAACTGATATTAAAAATTTAGAAGCCGAAATAGAAAAACTAAAAGATCCATATAATCAAGATGGACTTTCAGAAGTAGATACAAAAAAAATTTCTGAGTCCCAAGAAGAGATAGATAGGAAATTGCAAGAAATTTACTCTAGTCTTGATCCATGGCAAACAACTTTAGTTGCAAGACATGAAGATAGACCTAAGGCCAAGTTTTTTATAGATAACTTATTTGAAGATTTTATTCCATTGTCTGGAGATAGATTTTATGGAGAAGATAAATCTGTTCTAGCTGGATTTGCAAGGTTTAATGAAAAATCGGTTTTAGTTATAGGTCAAGAAAAAGGGGATAGCCTTGAAAATAGAATTGAAAGAAATTTTGGAATGATGAGACCTGAGGGTTATAGAAAAACTATTAGATTAATGAAGCTTGCAAACAAATTTAATATTCCAATAATCTCTTTTATAGACACCCCAGGTGCATACCCAGGTGTTGGGGCTGAGGAAAGAGGTCAAGCTGAAGCAATTGCAAAATCGATAGAATGCTGCATGTCATTAAGTGTACCAACATTTGCAATCATTATTGGAGAAGGTGGCTCAGGTGGAGCAATAGCATTAGCTTCATCAAATAAAGTTATCATGCTAGAAAATGCAATCTATTCAGTAATATCTCCTGAGGGATGTGCAACCATCTTATGGAGGGACCCTAAAAGAACACTTGATGCAGCAAAAGCAATGAAGCTATCTTCAAAAGATCTTTTAGAATTAAAAGTAATTGATGAAATTATTTCAGAGCCAGTCGGTGGAGCTCACAGAGATAGAGATTTAATTTTAGATAATGTTAGAAAATCTATTGAAAGTAATTTAAATGAATTCATCAGTATGAGTGGAGATGAAGTTTTAAACCATAGAAAAAATAAATTTTTAACAATTGGAAGGTCAAAAGGATTTGTAAGTCAACTAGATGATTTAAGTATGCTAAGTATAAAAAAAAATAAGATCAATATATTTATTGAAGACTTTCTTAAATCAAAAATGAATTTAGGAATTTCTTTTGTTGTAATGGTTTTGCTTGGTTATTTAATATTTTTTCTATAAAGCACCACAACATTTTTTATATTTTATACCAGATCCACATGAGCAAGGCTCATTTCTACTCATTTTTTTTCCAATATATTTTGGATCAATTTTAGTTGGTTTGAGAACTTCTTTTTCTTGAGCAGGTTCTTGGACTATTTGTAAATTGATTAAGATTGTTATAAAATCAATTTTTAGTTTATTTAATAGATTTTCAAATAGATGAAAAGCTTCTTTTTTGTATTCAACCAATGGATCTCTCTGGCCATAAGATCTGAGTCCTATAACCTGTCTTAATTGTTCAAGATACTGAATGTGTGACTTCCAATTTAAATCAATACATTGAAGAAAAATTCCTTTTTCAATTTCTTTGGCTTTTTGTTCATTCACCATCTTAATTCTTTCACTTCTTGATTCTATAAATTTAGAATTAATTTTTTCTTTAAAATCTTGATCATTTAAATTAGTTAAATTTTCAAACTCATTATCATCAACATTTTTTCCAAGTAAATTTTTTAATTGATTGTTAAACTCATTATTTTTAATTTTTGATAACTTTTGAGTTTTTAAGCCAATTAAATGATCTGTAATTTCTGATAAAAATTCATCTGAATAATCAAAAACTTTTTCACTATTCATTACATTATTTCTTTGAGAAAATATCACATGTCTTTGATCGTTTAAAACATCATCAAATTTAAGTAAATTCTTTCTTATGTCAAAGTTTCTTGCTTCAACTTTTTGTTGTGCTCTTTCAAGTGCCTTATTGATCCAAGGGTGATCAATACTTTCTCCATCTTTTAAGCCAAGCTTTTGTAAGATATTATTCATAGATTCTGAACCAAAAATTCTCATTAAATCATCTTCCAAACTAACGTAAAAAATTGAACTACCTTCATCCCCTTGTCGTCCTGCCCGTCCTCTAGCCTGGTTATCAACCCTTCTAGACTCCATTCTTTCAGTACCAATCACATACAGTCCACCTAGCGATTTTATTTCATTTTTATTTTTTGAAAGATCTTCATCAGGTTGACTTCCTTTTTTTCCACCTAGTTGGATGTCAACTCCTCTTCCAGAAATGCTTGTAGTAATTATAACTGAGTTCATTTTTCCTGCATTAGCTATAAATTCAGCTTCATTTTCATGATTTTTTGCATTTAAAACAACATGTTTTATCTTTTCTTTATTTAATAATTTTGAATAAATTTCAGATTTATTAATACTAGAGGTAAAAACCAAGATTGGTTGTCCTTGTTTATGGCATTGGATTATTTTTTTAATAATAGCTAGGTTTTTTTCTGATTCAGTTCTAAAAATTTGATCGTTCCAATCTTTTCTAATCATCTTTTTATTAGTAGGAATGATAACGACAATTAAATTATATATTTCATAAAATTCTTGAGACTCAGTTGCTGCTGTCCCGGTACATCCAGAAATTTTATTGTAAAGTTTGAAATAATTTTGATATGTTATAGATGCAAGAGTTTGATTTTCAGCTTGCACATCTACTCGTTCTTTTGCTTCAAGAGCTTGATGAAGTCCATCCCCAAACCTTCTTCCTTCTAAGATTCTTCCAGTAAGCTCATCAATAATTTTTAATGTTCCATCTTTGACTATATAGTCTTTACCCTTCTCAAATAAATGATTAGCCCTTAAGGATTGATTAACATGATGAACTAAGCTTAAATTTTCGGGATCATAAAAGTTATTGTTTTTTAAAATTCCAGCATTGGAAAATATTTTTTCTACATTATTTATTCCATCATTTGTAAGTAAAATGTTTTTATCTTTTTCATCAATTTCATAGTGTTCTGGTGTTAATTTTTTAATTAATTTATCGATTGCAAGATATTGCTCTGTTTTGTCTTCGGCTGCTCCAGAAATTACTAGTGGAGTTCTAGCTTCATCAATTAAACAAGAATCTATTTCATCAACAATAGTGTAAACATGTCCCCTTTGAACCATTTGTTCTTTAGAGAGCTTCATATTATCTTTTAAATAATCAAAACCTAGTTCACTATTAGTTGCGTATGTAATATCAAAATTATAATTTTCTTTTCTTTCATAATCATTCTGATTATTATTTATATAACCAGACGTTAATCCTAAAAATTTATAAATCTCACCCATTTCTTGAGAATCTCTTTTAGCTAGATAGTCATTAACAGTAACAATGTGAACACCCTTACCACTTAAGGCATTTAGGTATGCAGCTAGACTTATTGTAAGAGTTTTTCCTTCACCAGTTCTCATTTCTGCAATTTTTCCCTCGTGTAGAACAACACCACCTATTATCTGAACATCATAATGCCTTTCATTTCTAGTCCTCTTAGATGCCTCTCTTACGAGCGCAAACGCTTCAGGTAATAAGTCATTAATATTTTTACCTTCTTTAAGTTTTTTTTTTAGCTCAAATGTTTTTTTAGGAAACTCTTCATCAGACATTCTTTTAATAGCAACCTCAAAAGAATTAACTTGTTCAACAATTTTAGCAATTCGATCAAGCTCTTTTTGATTGCTTGATTTAATGAATTTAGAGAGAAAATTTAAAGGATTAAGCATCTGATTTATTTGATATATGATTAATTATAACTTTTAATATAAGTATTAAATAAATATTTTAAATAGATGAAAATAAACACTAAAAACTTTAAAAATCTTCTAACTTTAAACTCAAAAATGAGTGACTTTCAAGATTTGGATCATATAGATGGAGTTTCAATATCTACTGTTAGTGCAGACCTATATGATAAGCCAAGAGATGATTTGGTTATGTTCTATTTTAGAGACGGAGCAAATTATGCATCCGTTTATACACAATCAAAAATAATTTCAGAAAATATAAAATGGAACTTAAGCATAAAAAGTAAAAAAATAAAATCACTTATTATTAATACTAGAAATGCTAATGCTTTTACTGGTTTTGATGGTTACAGAGGTTTAAAAGAAATAGCACAAGAAGCATCAATACATCTTTCAAAAAAACAAATAGAAGACGAGGATCATCCAAAAAAAGTATTAGCCAATGAGATTCTTTTTGGATGTACAGGGACAATAGGCGAAAAGTATCCAACTGAAAAAATAAAAAAAAATATACCAGAGTTAATTAAAAAAATTAAGTATACCCAAAACAAGTTGATTTGGATGAAGGCTGCCCTAGGTATAATGACAACTGATTTAAAACCAAAACTTACAATGGAGGAGTGCAACATTGGAAATAAAAAAGTGAAAATTTATGGCATTGCAAAAGGGTCGGGAATGATTTTTCCAAATATGGCAACTACATTGGGCTATATTTTTACAGATGCAGATCTTTCAAATGATATTCTAACTAAATTGCTTAGAAAAAATATTGATACAACTTTTAATGCAATAACTTGTGATGGTGACACAAGTACAAATGATATGGTATCAATTTTTTCAACTGGAAAAATTAAAAATTCAAAAATTAATAATATTAATGATAAAAAAATAGAAAGTTTTAGTGATGCATTACATTCGGTGTTATTAAATTTATCAAAAAGAATAGTTGCTGATGGTGAAGGTGCTAGTAAATTTATAACGATCAATATTATGAAATCAAAAAATGAAGATGATGCAAAAAAGATTGCTTTTTCAGTTGCTAATTCACCTCTTGTTAAAACTGCTATTGCGGGCGAAGATCCAAATTGGGGAAGAATAATAATGGCCATTGGTAAATCTGGAATTGATATAAATTTAAAAAAATTATCGATCAATTTTGGAGAACTTAAAGTTGTGGATAAAGGGCAATTGGTAAATGACTATAAAGAAAATGAAGTTGCGAATTATATGAAGGGTCAAGCAATAGATATTTCAATAAATCTAAATATGGGTTTAAAAAAATTCACTGCATACACTATGGATTTGACTAAAAGATATGTAGAAATTAACGCTGATTACAGAAGCTAATACATTATTCAAATCATAAATCCCCAAAGACACTTATAGTAAAGTAATCAAGAAAAATCTTAAGGAGTTAAAAGAAGATAGCATAGAAATGGAGAGAATATTTTGGGAAAAAAATACTACAAATTAATCTTTTATAAATTTAGTTATGTAATTAATAGAAGTATCGTCACTTACTTTCCAGCTATTATTTAATATATTAAATTCCATCCCATCTAATTTTTTTAATGTTAAATTGTTTTTTTTTGAAATATTTATTAAATTAGAAGGTCTTATAAATTTTTCCCAGTCATGAGTTCCAATCGGCAACCATTTTAAAATATATTCAGCACCTATAATTGCAAATGCATATGATTTTAACGTTTTATTTAAAGTTGCTATAAACATTATGCCATTTTTTCTTAATAGCTTTGAACTTTCTTTAATGAAAAAATTTACATCCTCAACATGTTCAATTATCTCCATGTTTAAAATTATATCAAATTTTACCTTAGTTCTTAGTTTTTCAGGTGAGGCCACTTTATAATCTATTTTAAGTTTATTTTTTTTTGCATGAAACTTTGCAATCTCAATATTTTTTGCTGACGCATCTATTCCTACTACATTTGCTCCAAGTCTACACATGGGTTCGGATAGCAATCCGCCACCACACCCAATATCTAGTATTTTAATATTTTTAAATGGTTTATCTGAATATTTAATATTGAAATCTTTAACTATATTGTCTTTTATATATTTAATTCTTATAGGATTAAAATTGTGTAAAGGTTTAAATTTTCCTTCAGGATTCCACCATTCTTCAGCAATTTTAGAAAATTTTTCTATCTCTTTTTTATTTATTGAATTCATAATAGATCACTTGTGGACATAACAATTAAGATGTATTTTATCAAATATAAATTAATTATAATTATCAATGAAAACTGTTGTTTTAAAGTTTGGTGGCACTTCTGTAGGAAGTATAGATAGAATCAAAAAAGTTGCCAATATAATTGGCTCCTACAAAAAGAAAAATATTGGAGTAATTGTGGTTTCTTCAGCAATGAGTGGAGCCACTAATGACTTAATAAAAAAAACAAAAGCATTAAGTGGTAATTTTGATCCTGCAGAATATGATGTTTTATTATCTTCAGGTGAACAAGTTGCTTGCGCACTAATAGCAGGCAGATTGAAGCATCTTGGGTTTAAATCAAGATCTTGGATATCTTGGCAGATACCTATTATTACAGATGGTCACTATAGTTCATCAAGAATAAGTAAAATAAACAAAAACAAAATATCAAAGTTTATTAAATCTGGTGGGATACCCATTATCACTGGCTTTCAAGGTATTAATTTAGATAATAGAATTACAACATTAGGTAGAGGAGGAACTGATGCCTCAGCTATAATGCTAGCAAAGTTTTTTAATGCTAGCTCGTGTGATATTTATACTGATGTAGATGGAGTATATACTACAGACCCCAGAAATTACCCAAAAGCAAAAAAAATTAATAAAATTTCCTATGATGAGATGTTGGAAATGGCTTCGCTGGGTGCAAAAGTTATGCAGCCTACTTCAGTTCAAGATGCTAAATTAAACAACATAAGTTTTTCAGTTAAATCTTCATTTGTAAAAAAGAAAGGCACCTTAATAACGAATAATAAAAAAGCTTTCAGTGATAAAATTATTACAGGTATTACTTCAACAAAAAATGACACCAAAGTTACAATGATTGGTGTTAAAGATGAACCTGGTGTAGCAGCTTCAATTTTCAAACCATTATCACTTAATCAAATTAATGTAGACATGGTAGTACAAAATATCTCATTAAATAGTAAAGAAACTGACATGACGTTTACTATTAAATCAGGAGATTTAAAAAAAACAGAAAAAACTATTAAACAAAATAAAAAAATTTCTTTTAGAAAATTTTCATACGATAATAATGTCTCTAAAGTATCAATTATAGGAGTTGGAATGATTACAACACCTGGAATTACCTACAGAATGTTTCAAGCACTTGCCTCCAAAAAAATTAACATTATGGTTATTTCAACATCAGAAATAAAGATTTCTGTTTTAATTTCCAACAAACACGTAAAAAAGGCTATTGTAGCTCTTCATAAAGAATTTAAATTAGATTAAATCATGAGCTTAAGACCATTTAGAGATATTTATAGAAAGAAAACAAAAGTTATAAAAGTTGGTGATGTAAAGATAGGTGGAGATAATCCTATTTCTGTCCAATCAATGACAAATACGTTAACTACCGATATTCAAGCAACTATAAAACAAATTAATGATATTCACGAAGAGGGAGCCGATCTTGTTAGAGTTTCCTGTCCAGATGAAGAGTCTTCTTTAGCACTTAAGGAAATTACAAAGAATGTTTTTGTACCAATAATTGCTGATATTCACTTCCATTATAAAAGAGCTATTGAGGCTGCTGAAAATGGTGCAAAATGCTTAAGAATTAATCCAGGTAACATAGGTGATAAAAAAAAAATACATGATGTACTAAGTGCAGCTAAAAATAATGGCTGCTCTATAAGAATAGGTGTCAATGCAGGCTCCCTTGAAAAAGATATCTTAGAAAAATACAAAGAACCTTGTCCAGAAGCTCTAGTTGAAAGTGCACAAAGAAATATTAAAATTCTTGAAGATCAAGATTTTTTTAATTTTAAAATTAGCGTTAAGTCTTCTGATGTTTTTTTATCTATGGCTGCATATCGTCAACTTTCAAAAGAGACAGACTATCCCTTACATTTAGGAATTACTGAAGCTGGTAGCTTTATTTCAGGGAGCATTAAATCTTCGATAGGTCTAGGATCACTTTTAATGGACGGAATAGGTGACACAATAAGAATTTCATTATCTGACGATCCTATTAAAGAAATTAGAATAGGTAATGAAATATTAAAATCTCTTAATTTAAGAAATAGAGGTGTAAAAATTATATCTTGTCCATCATGTGCGCGACAAGCTTTTCAAGTAATAGATACAGTTAAAACGTTAGAAGAAAAACTTTCTCACATCAAGACTCCAATAACTTTATCAATTATTGGCTGTGTAGTGAACGGACCAGGAGAGGCAGCAATGACAGATATAGGTATTACTGGTGGAGGCAAAGGGAATAATATGCTCTATTTATCTGGTATTCAAAGTGAAAAAGTTTTATCAGAAGATATAATATCAAAAGTTGTAAGCGAAGTTGAAAAAAAAGCTGCCGAAATTGATAAGAAATTAAAATGATACCTTTAAAAACTATTGAAGAATTAATATCTAAACATTCCTTATTAGAGAAGGAACTATCAACGGGTGATATAGATAAAAAACTTTTTGCTGAAAAATCAAAAGAATACTCAGATTTAAATGATGTAATTAGTGACGCTAAAAAATATTTTTCATATGAAGGGGAAAAAAAAGATTTAGAAAAAATCCTAGATGATTCTGATAGTGATGATGAGTTTAAGATAATGGCCGAAACAGAATTAAAAGATCTCAAGGTAGAAAATGAAACAATAGAAAAAAAATTAAAATTATTCTTATTACCCAAAGATGATGCAGATAAAAAAAATGCAATTATAGAGATTAGAGCTGGTACAGGAGGTTTAGAAGCAAGCTTGTTTGCTTCAGATCTTTTTAAAATGTATGAAAAGGTTAGTCATCAAAAAAAATGGGAATTGGAATTAATAAGCATGTCCCAGAGTGAGGCAGGTGGACTCAAAGAAGTTATTGCATCAATTAGAGGAAAAAATATTTATTCAACTCTGAAGTATGAAAGTGGAGTTCATCGTGTTCAGAGAGTTCCTGATACAGAAACACAAGGAAGAATTCACACTTCTGCCGCAACAGTAGCCGTTCTGCCTGAAGCTGAGGAGGTTGATATAAAAATAAATGATTCAGATTTAAGAATTGATGTTTTTAGAGCTGGTGGTCCAGGAGGACAATCCGTAAATACAACTGACAGTGCTGTAAGAATTACTCATATTCCAAGTGGTCTATCTGTATCTCAGCAAGATCAAAAATCACAACACAAAAATAAAGCAAAAGGAATGTTAATTTTAAGATCAAGACTTTATGAACTAGAAAGGTCAAGAATAGAGGGCGAGAGATCAGAGGATAGAAAAAGTAAAATAGGAACAGGCGATCGTTCTGAAAGAATTAGAACATATAATTTTCCACAAGGAAGGGTAACTGATCATCGTATCAACCTAACATTACACAAACTTGAAGCTTTTTTAGAAGGAGAAGCTTTTGATGAAATGGTAGAAAGCTTAACACTACAGGCACAAGAAGAGAAATTGAGTAACCTTAATTAAAATGAATATAGAAAATGTTCTAAATGAAGGAATAAACATCCTACAAAAAAATAAAATACCCAATCCTCAGCTTGATAGTGAGATATTATTATTTAACTCAATTAAAAGAGACAAAAGATATATCATTTTAAACCCTAAAGAAATTTTGAAATCAGAACAATTAGACAAATTTAAAGCTTTAATAGAAAGAAGAAAAAAAGGAGAACCAATTGCCTACTTAATAAATAAAAAAGAATTTTGGAAAGATGAATTTTTTGTTAATAAAGATGTACTAATTCCAAGGCCTGATACTGAATTAATAATAGAGCAAGTTTTAAAAATTTATTCAAATGATGTACAATTGCAAGTTCTAGATATTGGAACTGGATCTGGATGTATTCTTTTATCCATACTAAAAGAGAGACTTAATTTTTATGGAACTGGAATAGATATCTCAAAAAAAAGTATAAATATAAGTAAATTCAATGCAAAACAACTTAACTTAATGAATAGAGTAAAGTTTTTTCATTCTAGTGTTGACAATTTTAAAATTGGGAAATATGGTCTAATTGTTTCAAACCCTCCTTATATTGAGTTGTTAAATTTAAAATATTTGGAAAAAGACGTTGTTAACTTCGAACCAAAGTTAGCTTTAAGTGGTGGGTTTGATGGGTTTTCAAAAATCAGAAAAGTTATTAATAAAGCAGGTACTCTGATTAAGAAAAATGGTAAATTTATTTTAGAGATTGGATTTAATCAAAAAAATAAAGTTAAGAAAATATTAAACGAAGAAGGTTTTTACGTTAATAAGTCCATAAAAGATTATGGAAATAATGATCGCTGTATAATCAGTACTAAAATTTAAATTAAAAGATAAAAATATGGTAACATTTAGAAGTAATAATAACAATAATAGAAGACCCCCATTTAGAACTAATAATAACAATAATAGAAGACCCCCATTTAGAAGTAATAACGAAGGATCAAAATTTTCTAATAATGATAATTTTCGAAGAAGTGTTCCAGGTAGAAATAATCATAACGCTGTAAAGTTGATTGAAAAGTATAATGATTTAGCAAGAGAGGCTTTGGCAAACGAAGATAAAATTTTATCTGAAAATTATTTTCAACATGCTGATCACTTTACTAGAGTTCAAAATGAACAGGAAAGCATTAGAATGGCAAGAGTTAATTCATCTCCTGCTGCAATAGTAAAGCCAGTTGAAGCATCTCCAGCTGTAACGACAAAACCATTTGAAGCTAAGGGTGAAAAACCAGATAAAGCAGAAGATGATACGGTAAAAAAGATCGTTTCAGAACCATCAGTTAAAAAAGATGTAAAAACTAACGAGAAAAAAATAGTAGAAAAAAAATCTGCAGCAAATTAATTTAAACCAATAATTAACTCTGATTTTAAAACATCTAATTTAATTTTTGTAACCTCAAATATTTTTCTGTTCTTAGTTTTTAGAATTTTTCCAGAAGGTAGTTTTAATTTTTGGGAGTTAATTTTTTTTCCATTTTTAATCACTTCATAATGCAAATGTGGCCCAGTAGACTTTCCTGTTGAGCCAACATATCCAATTATCTGACCTTGCTTGACTCTTACTCCTTCTTTTATTCCGCGTGCAAAATTTTTCATGTGTGCATAAATTGTTTCATAAGTTGAGTTATGTTTTATTTTAATACAATTTCCGCCACCACCACACCATCTGGCCTTTTTTATAACACCACTACCAGATGCCATAATAGGTGTACCCATCGGTGCTGCAAAATCTGTTCCTCTATGCATTTTATTATAACCATCGATAGGATGCTTTCTCATTCCAAAAGAAGATGAAAGTCTTGCACCATTAATAGGTGTTTTCATTAAAGCTTTTTCAACACTTTTACCATTTGCATCGTAGTGCCCTTCGCTTCCTTTCTTATCAAAGTAATATAAAGAATTATTTACCCCACTTAGTTTTAGGTCTGCAAAAATAATATTTCCTGTTTCAAATACTTTACCCTTATCATCTTCAAAAACCTCATACATGATTTGAAAATTATCATTTTTTCTAATATCTCTTTGAAAATCTACTTGAAATCCATAAATTCTTGCAAATTCAATTATTATGTTTGGTTGAATACTTAAATCGAATGCAGTCTTATATAAACTTTGTAAAATTTTTCCCTCTTTAAAAATAATTTTTTTATTTAAATTTGTAATAATCGTTTTTTTTTCAAGTAAATCAGTGTCTAAATTTCTAGTTAATTGAATTTTTTCAGTTCTAGATACAGGAAACATAAAAGAGATAATCTTTTTATTGTTTGATTGGTCGATTGTAAATTTTATATTAAGATTAGTTTTTAGATTATTTAGATTATAATTAGAGGATAAATTATTTTTAATCTCTATAATTTTATCACTTGGAATTGAATAACTATTTAATATTTTATCAAATGTTTCACCTTTAGAAACTTTATGATAAATGTTTTTGTATCTTGGTGTTAAATTATTTAAAATTTGATTAATACTTTTTTGAAAATAAATATTATTTATTACATCTTTGTAATTTTCATTAACTAATATTTTTTTATTGTTATAAAATGTAGTGCTAGTAATAGTGACAAAAAGC